>Ga0131853_10001426_pt1 | contig 42775 bp, 39 predicted proteins | sample TergutLab28metaG_FD_92764 | JGI IMG/M metagenome (GOLD analysis project Ga0131853, IMG submission 92764) | Labiotermes labralis P1 segment gut microbial communities from Petit-Saut dam, French Guiana - Lab288 P1 (version 2) (version 2) | ecosystem: Host-associated > Arthropoda: Insects >...
ACTGTTCATCCGGGCTTTTCCCAACTTGGGAAAAGGTATCGGGAGGCGTTTCGTCTTGCTCTAATTGTGAACCAATTCCTTGATTATGATTTCTTCCGCTTGGGCTTTCAGATTGTTCATGTGTGCTGTCCAACCGTTCAAGTTGTTGGCTTTGTTCGGCGGTGGTGTTTGTGACGAAAGTTCCGCTATCAGTAACTCCAGCCGATTGTTCGCTTGGTTCTCGATTTCGAGGCAATGAGGAAACAGAGTCCCTTTCAAGCTGTGCCTCGTGTATAGAATCCCCCTGTGCTTGTGAAGATAATCTTTCCTCATCATTCCGAATCTGCCCAGCGATTGGCTCTGCTGGGGTATCGTGATGTTCGGTATCAGATAATCCCCGGATATGCAGTATGTTACTTTGCTGACTGTTGCTACGCTCATGTCGTTGCCCCTCCATTCCTACGGCGTTTAACCGTTCGTAATTTTTTATGGTTTTTTCTATATCACGCAAGACTTCCTCGGATACATCGCTGACCGCTTTGCCAAGAGCATAAACGCTGTCGGGAGTGTTAAAATCAAAAACAGGCTGAAAGTCCTCGTTTTCAATATAATCCATCGGGTCTATACCGCATCTTGACATTAGTGCGTATGTTGTACTGACAGTGAGAGCATCCCGAAAGGCTACGCTTACATTAAACTCGTCAAGCCCATCAAGGAAACTGTCCTCAACGGCATATCCAATATCTCGCTTGTTATCTTGATAGTAGCGCACCGAAAGGCTCTCTGCAATGCTGTGAAGGTAATCACCGAGTTTGTTACCCAATAACCTCGTACCATTGTTTGCATCCCAGCCCTCAAAGGTTTCATCATCAATTTCGTATGATTTTTTAAGAGCCTCTATAATAGTGGTTTCATGCTCCGGTTTTACCGACCATAAAAAAGGACGGCGGGTGTTATACCGTCCGTCCTGTGCATCAGCTACGTCAAAAACATATTTTAGTTTGCTCCCATCGCCTGTATTGTCAATCAGAGCAATACCTTTTGAGCCACGCTTTACCCAGCGATTCATAGGTTTGTTCCACATTTCAAGCGGAGCAACAGCCACCGCATCGGGGCGTTGGGCGTGAATCATAAGTTGTTCGTCAAAAGGGTATTTGTATAGCCGCCCTGCCGTATTAAGGAAACCCGTCCATTCGTCCATGCTTTGGGTCACTTGTCGGGTCTGCCGGTCAGCAAGGTCGGAATACATTTGTAGTTTAGTTGCCAAATTCTAACCTCCTTATTTTTTTCAAAAATAAAACACGACAGGATTATGTCGTGTAAAATTGATATAGTATGCTATTGATAAATAAGGAAAATCGGTTTATTGAATTCTCACGATTCTCCTAAACCTTTATATTGCCATTTGGGAGTGCGATGAATATAAACAGTAATCGCTTTTTGAGGACAGAAATTTAAGCAACGATAACAGAGTGTACAGTTGTTCAAGTGCCGTATTTCCCCATCGCAGTTCATTAAGTTTTTCATGGGGCAAAATCCAACACATAAGTTGCAAGCAGTACATTCTTCATGGATGCGAACACCTTCCGTCAGTTTCAGTTCCAATCTTGTTGGCATTACTTCACTTGTATCCCTTTGCCACGGTTTGCCTTGGATAAATCCCAAATATATTGAAAGTTTGGAAAACCCACGTTTTTTTACAATGCCGTTTTTTATGTCCTCACAGACAATGTTTAATTTCTTGTCGGTATTCTTTATAAAACGCTGATTTGTCTTTTCGCTTGGCTTAAAAAGCACCGACCATATAGGGATATTACCCATGTTTTGTTGCATATTAAAATGCTCGGCATAGATAACATCTACTGCTCCGACTGCAAATAAATCAGTAAATACCCTTGCGCCGTCACCAGAAAATGCTTGTTGGGTGACGAGGATAACGATTTTTTTGCCAATCAAATCAGCCATATAATCATGTGTAAAAATCCTCATTATGCGTGGTACTCTTGAATTATATATTGGGTAGCAAAAAGAAATCGTGTCGTGCGCCTTTATTTCAGCCGAAAAATCTACATTTTCTTCTATTGAAAAACACTTTGCACCCATCTTTTGACCGAAACTTTCAGCAACGTGCTTCGTGTTGCCTGTGCCGGAGAAATATAATATCAACATTTTACAGACTCCTTTTAATGGTTTTCCAAAAACATACAATGAAAAAAGTAGCGAGTGCTAAACCGTATATATATACTACAATTTCAAATATGGCGTTAAATGCCGACAACCCCTTAAAAGAACCGGAGTAAAAGCCGAACATTAAAGCGTTTAATGCGTGAAAAATCCAGCCCCCTGCATTTACAAAGCCAACAGCTACTGATAACAAGTCAGCTTTTTTAAGCAATGAACATACCAATAACCATGACAACAATGTAAAGGCAATGTTGGGTAAAGCAAACGACATAAACCAAGGCACATATCCATGAACGACTTCTTCGGGTGGAAGTACCCCAAAAAATCTTACCAAGTATAAAGTGTTCACAGTTGCGTGAAATATGCTTATAAAAATAAGCGGCTTTCGATACGGCATATAACTCTCCCTCTGACAAATCAAATTTAACAATATTTCGACAGTTGTTGCATTTGTCAACAAACCACATTATAATAGACAAGTGTGCGGATAACAATAGTTAAAATCACCCGCGATTGTCTATAAACGGTCATTTAATCATTTATATGTCGGATTGTGAGGGAAGCATTTATGAATGTTGAGGTAAATGAAGATAGACGAGTAAGAAAAACAAAAAAAGTTCTCCGTGAAAGTCTTGCTGAACTCCTTGCGGAAAAGAACATACAAAACATATCTATAAGGGAGTTAACAGACAAAGCGGATGTTCACCGCTCTACGTTTTATGCAAATTTCACTGATATTTATGATTTGTATAACCATGTTGAAGATACGGTTATTTACGAACTTAGGGAAATCTTCATGAATGTCCATGATTTAAATTCAACTCAGTGTATCGGTCTTTTGTTTCAATACATATCCACTAACAAGCAAACAAGTAGGTTGATTTTAGGTAATAATGTAAGTACGACATTTTTGCATCGTGTGTCTGCACTATTCAAAGATTTATGTATCGCCCATTGGTGTGCAACATATTCCTTGAATGTATCAAACGATAAGCTAAATGTATATGCACATTTCCTGTTTTCCGGCTACCTCGGTGTGATTGGGGAATGGATATTAAGTGACTTTACTTCGTCAGAGGATGAACTCATGGATATAATCTCCGAAATTGATAGAAACATAGAGCAGCTAATAAAAAAGAGATTTTCTTAACTTTATTAACTTGTTGTGGTAGTAGGCGGTGGAATAGTGTTCATCGATGAGATTGCCACATATGAATCTTGATCGTTTGGCATAGTTCTTGTATAACGATGGAATATATTGTATAATTTCCATTATCAAGCGAATGAACACTCCAGCGTGTGTTTATAACAGTACTTATATTTTCACCTTGATTAAGTGAGGATTTGCGAATGGATGTTTTAGGAGTTATACAACTTTTTATTCCCGTTATCACGTTTGCAATGGGTTATTTTTTGACCGATATCGGATATAAGAGGGATAGGAAACTCGGTATTATTCGGGAAAAATTCGATAGATTATATCATCCGTTCTATATTCTGATAAACGAACTTGGAACAGAGCATGAAACAGGCTTTGCGTTTGACAGCGAAAACTTGGATGTTCTAAAGCCAATACTTGACCATCTCACAAAAAACTCACACTTAGCGACTACAGAAGGGCAGATGCTTATCTGGGAGACACGTTATCATTTCATTTCAATTATGACTGAAGAAGAAACAATTGACAAAGATAAAGAAGAGCTATTCACGAAATCACTCGGCGCGTTACTTGAGCATTTGATTCAGGAATATATGAAATCTGCCAAGGCTCTTGGTTATGAGCTGATAAGTATGGGAACCATATCGGGTTCGAGTGAGAGCTGATTAGGATTGATAAGGCGTTTTGTGGATTAACTCAATAGTATTATTACATACCGAATAAGCATGGGTTCGAGAACTGTTTGGAAACACATAACATTATGAGTATCAACCCTGTTGAATATGAGTAAAAATATTAAGCGACAAAGACATATATAATAACAGTGAAGCAAAAATTTTATATTTTACGAAGTAGTGACATTTATCACTACTGTATTTTTATTCTGCATGTTATGCTAATTATATTTTGAAGATGGAGTGTTTGAAACTTGGAGAACGAAAAACGAAATGATATATTTTTTAATATCATAATTATTCTGCTCCTATTGCTTTTTCAACAGTTAGCACCTGCGACGGGGCGTTTTGTCGCCAGCATATTTACATTTGCCACAATAGATGAATATGGTGTTTTCGCTTGGATTTCCGTTCATCACATCGTACAGATGTTGTTAGCGATAATAGCCATTGTAATTATAACAAAGACATTAAAACTTGATTTTGGATTTATTTTTGGTGATAGAAAAACAGGCGTGGAATTTGTCATAAACTTTACAATCGTAGCACTCGTATTTGCGCTGATTTGGCATTTGGGTGCCCAAGCACTAGGCAATGTTGGAATACCTAATCATCCGCTTAATTTTAATAATATTGCAGGTCAATTAGGATTTCAATTACTGCTTACTGGCCCATCAGAGGAAATTCTCTTTCGAGCGTTACCGATAACACTACTGGTATACAGCTTCAGTGAAAGCAAAGTAGTATACAGCTTCCAAGAAAATAAAGTGCTAAGAAATGAAAAGCTATGCATTTCACTTGAAAACATAATTGCGGCGTTACTTTTTAGTTTAGCCCATGTTAGATGGTCACTTAATCCGTTTTCAATTAACGCAAGTTGGGTTCAGTTAATACTTTCCATTGCTTTAGGGCTTTGGTATGGCGTTGCATACCAAAAAAGCAAAAGCATTATTTATCCAATGGCAATGCACAGCATCTGGAATGTAGTAATGGTCGGAGCAAGGTATATTCATCTGGCTCTTCTTCAATGATGTGTGTAATAAGCATAACTGACATCCGGCAAAAAATACGAATATCTTGATAATGCAGACTATCTACGGTACAATGTCGAAGTAAAATCGTTAAGCGACAAAGACTATGTAAAATCAAGATATTCGTAAATTTATACTCTCTACGTTGTTTTGGAATAGTGTCGAAGGAGCCTGATTGAATTTAGTCGGGCTTTTTTCTATTCTCTGATTCATAATGTAATATGCAGTTGTTACATTATCATGCTATAATAAAACGAGGAGTGATAAAAATGCAGATAAATAGATTGTTTGAGATAATCTACATCTTGTTAGACAAGAAGAAAGCAACCGCCGCAGAGTTGGCGGAACATTTTGACGTATCAAGGCAAACAATTTGCCGAGATATAGATATCCTAAGTACGGCTGGGATTCCTATATATACCGAAAGAGGAAAAGGTGGCGGAATTAGCCTTTTGCCTAATTTTGTGCTGAACAAATCTATATTAACCAAGAAAGAGCAGGATGAAATTTTATCTGCCTTGCATGGATTGTCAAACCTTAAAACGGATGATTCTAACAGGATATTGCACAAGCTATCTACCATATTCAATAGTCCTATGCCAAATTGGTTAGAAATCGATTTTTCGGAATGGAGCAACCAAAACGACTTTTTCAACGACTTCAAAACCGCAATAATGGAGCAGCGAATCATCGAATTTGATTATTACAATAGCTATGGAGATAAAACCTTTCGCCGTGTTGAACCTATACAGCTTTGGTTCAAATCAAAGTCATGGTATCTAAAAGGGTTTTGCCTTACCAAGCAGGACATAAGACAGTACAAGTTGTTACGCATTAAAAATGCTATCATTACAGACGAACATTTTGACGAGCGTGACTTAGCTATCGTTCAAGAAAATCCTTTAGATAATTGGGATAAACAGCCAGAGGTTACTCTTAAACTTCGTATTGCCCCCGAAATGACATACCGTGTACATGATGATTTCACCCCGAATGAAGTAGAAAAACAGCTAGACGGAAGTTTTGTTGTAACTACCACCTTTTCCGAAGATAATTGGGTCTACGGCTTTTTGCTGTCCTACGGGAAGTCTATTGAGGTGATTGAACCAGAACACATTAGGGATGCTATAAAAGATGAAGTACAAGAAATTTTGAAAAAGTATCTATAATGTATCGCACAGTTGTTACATTATCCTTGCTATAATAAGCACATACAAATTTTTAAGGAGATGACAAACATGATTGAATCATTACAAGCCCTTTTGGCAGATTAGAAAGTAACACGGAGCGTTACATTAGGTTTTTTAGAGGAACTAAGCGATGCCGACCTCGACCGTGAACTGCCAAGAAAGGTGTTAAACACAATACGTCTACAAGCCTATGAACTGACCTTATTCCAAAGGGATACTGTAAACTCATTAGGCACAGATTCGTTTACTTTCGAGGAAGAGTACGTTTATGTCAATATGCAGACTAAGGAAATTATTGAAAGAATGGCAGAACTTGACGATAAACTCGAAAAAGCTCTCGAAAATTTAGATGGTACGGAAGTCATGGACTACTATGGTGAAAAGCAAAACGTACATCAAATTATTTCAAATATGATAGGACATGAGAATATGCACATTGGTCAAATCATTGCATTTTGTTATGCAACGGGGATAGAAATTCCCGAAAGCATCTCGGAGCCTATGGCTTTAGAGGGGTAAGGCCATTCGCATTAAATTAGGAGGATAAAATGCCACAAGCAAAATACCAACTTGAAGATTTTCTTGCACTCGTTGAAACCGATTATAAAGATTTTGCTCTCACGATCAATGAAATGATGGTGCAAAAAGGCTACAAACCGAAAATTCAGTTGACAAAATCATATGGGCTTCATGTTTCATATTGGCAACCCAGAATAAAGTCCGTCATAGGCATTATTGTGTATCTTTTGGTTCAAAACGGAAAACTAAAGATTCGCATTAACGCAGATAACTACGCAAACTATTTGGACGTTTTTAACCGTCTGCCCGAAAATATATTGAACCAGATGGACAAGGCTGATGATTGCATGAAAGTGCTTGACCCGCAAAAATGCTGGCAGGGGTGCATAGGGTATGATTTCCACATAGGGGAAAAGCATTACCAAAAATGCCTTAATAACTGCTTCATGCTTGACGTGGATTCTGACAGTTTTCCATTTTTGATTGAGTTAATTGAGTGTGAGAGCAAAGAAAGGAGTGTAGCGTGTGCGTAATGCACCGAATTAGCACTTGACTACTCGTGGTTGGAAAGTGCTTGACCGCATGATTATTCAAACTTTCAGACCGTATGGTGTTGGGGGTGGCATCGTTATCTGCGTAGGTGCAATGCGAATTACGAAGGTCGATATTTTATTATGCGTTGCGTGTTTAAGGAATAGCTAATGCCATGTTATCCATCGATGTCTTCATTTTCTTCATGCTCTCTTAACTTTGCATTGATTTTCTTCGCTTCGCGCCCGCTGAGTAGATAGTCAACTAAGAAACTGATAACAAGTAAAACAACAGCTATCGTAACATTGATAATTATGTTAATTGGCGATTCTAAGGGGATAAAGCCGACAAAATACATAACCCCCAATCCTACAAACAAATTAAAAGAAACTTTCAGCCACAAAGCAGGTCGCTCAAAATAGTACACAATTCCGCTAATTGAGAACCCTATAGCGATTGCCAATGCTCTCAGTGTAAGGACAGTAAATTTGTCGAAAAACGCATACAAGCCGTCATAACCAGTCAAATCCCAGAACATAATAATCATAACAAGTGCTAAGCTTCCGCCTGCAAGTCCGTAAAGCAACTGTTTTATTATTATCCTTATTATCATGTCCATCCCTCCTACAATCCTAAACGATTTTTGAAATCGCCGAGGTGGTTTCGTGTTATGTAATCGCTAACTCCATTTTTCATAACAATTTTCATTGTGCTGTTAAATGATGGGGCTAAATAGTCAACACGCTTTATATTGACGATGGCGGATTTCGATATGCGAACAAAAGCGAGTCCCAACAGTTCCCCGACTTCGCGGAGCGATTTTGCAACAATATATTCCTGTGCTTTTCTATTATAAAGCTTAGTATCATTTCCCTCTATTCTGATAATGTCTATCTGCTCCGGCTCGATAACGAATAGTTTATTATCGCTCTTTGCAAACAACAAAGAGCACTTTTCATCTGCCTGTTCCAATGTTTCTACCAATGCGATTATCTCCGGTGTCATTTTTGGCGCATGGATAACTGCAACCGAATCTTCTATGGTCGGGTCAATCTTAATCTCTACGCGCATATCTTCCCTCGCTTTTAATTACAATCTCTCTTTCCATATTTTAGCACAATCACGGTAGCCATTCAATTGCATCTCACCGTTCAAAACATGTATCTTAGACTAAAAAAACAGCAACTTGGAGAAAGACTATAGGCAAGATTGACGAGAGACTATATACTTAGTTGCTGTACAAAGCATAAAAAGAGAACTTGTACTATCTACCGCACATTAATCGGTATGACAGATTATTTACACTTGGAGGTATTGGATTTGAAAAAATTAGCGGATTTAGGATATTTTGGATGGTTAGGATGGTTTGGGTACTGGTATTTTCCTCTTTTCAGCCTCTTTGTCCTCTTTTGCTTCTTTGCTTTTTATTTTTCTAATGAAGAAGCAAAGGAAAATAAATTGAGATATCTAGGCTTCTTAGGATTTTTAGGATTGATTGGATTGATTGGTTTTTTCAGCACTCTCAATTTTTTCGCAGCTTTCGGCCTATTTGGCTTCTTTGGTTTCTTTTCCACAGGAAATAAAAGTGCTGACATCCCCAAAAGTAAAGATTAAGTTTTAGGCTGAACTTATCTTTAACGATTATTTTGTGAAAGAGTGACGTAAGTAGTAATCTTATTTTTTTAAAGGTGTAAATAACGTGCTAATCAGATAACAAGATATGAATTGTTGATTTAGGGAAGGACAGCAAATCATTGAAATATAAAATCCATATAAAAACATTAGTAATGGTTTCCTTATTAATCGCTCTTGAAGTGATTCTGCGCCGTTTTTTCACTATCCAGACCCCTATTATCGCAATAGGATTTGGATTTATTCCTGTTGCGGTTTGCGCGATGAAGTTTGGCCCTGTGTTAGCAGGAGTTACCGGAGCGGTCGCGGATATAATGGGAGCTATATTATTCCCATTTGCACTATATTTTCCCGGATTTACACTTTCGGCTGCTCTTTATGGTGTTGTGTTTGGGCTTTTCTTTTATAACAATAAAATAAATATCATAAAAATTGCGTGTGCGGTAACTATTAATTGTATGGTAATTAATCTATTTCTAAATACATTTTGGATTTCGCTTATTGGCACAGTTGGTCAAGTCTATTTTGAAATTATACCAATCCGAATAATTCCGATTTTAATTATGTTTACAGTGCAATTCGTAATGCTTTGCTTAATTTATAAACCAATAGGATTTCTTATGCAAAAACAAATATTTAAAACAATTTAACAACAGCTATTAAGCATTAAGCCGTCAATATGACTTCCACTAGCAACAACGCAGAAAGAAAACTACACAAACATTAAAGTACATGTGTGTACGATTATCCTTGAACAACGAAAAGTGCCTCCCTCTCGGCAAGGCACTTTTCGCATTTCCGAACCGCAGTCATAATTTCTCAACTATAGATATATCTTCATCATCGGCTATATAAAAGCCGAGTTCCGTAAATTCCTCATCGGTGAGGCTGTCCAGTCTTTCCAAAGTAGAGCCAATGAGTTCAATCATGTCTGGCTCATACACATCATGGAGGGCGGTAATAAGGTCATTCCGCAAGGTTTCACGGTCTGTCGTGTCAAAGATGCTCATAAGGTTAAGTTCCTCCGTAGAGAATTTATCAAGGGCGATTATCATAGGGCTAAACCTCCATTCCTGTTTTTTTCTTGGATTTATCGGGAGCATCCAGCCCCGGTTGTGCTTTGCCGTCAAAATCGGCTCTGCTCTGTTTTTCCGCTTTAGCCATTGCAGACATAAGAGAGGGCTTTTCTTTTTCCACTTTGCGAAATTTTTCAACAAACCCCTCAATTAAGGTCTTGTGCGACTGCAAGTGATAATCGGGTTTTTCGGTGTTGATGCCTTTCGCCCAATCCCTGCTGGCGTTGGTCAATCTTCCGTCATGCTCGTTATAATTCACGTTGCTTGCCAAAACCCACGCAACACGTTCAGCCCCAAATTCATCAATAACGGCTCGTGCGGCAGTGGCGAGGTCATAACGATATTCCTCGTAGTTGCTGGCGTTAATGGCTTTATCAATCGCTCTGCCACACGCTCCATTCAAATCACGGCTGTCACGCCATGCTTGCAGCTCGTCCGTTTCTAAAGCATGGTCGGCAGAGTGCTTGTATATTGTTTGTTCGTTTTTAGGGATTTCGGGAGTAGTTAAATCCGGCGGTGCAATCGGCGGTTGTGGTGGCTCGTTATTATTCTGCTCTATGGCAGGGGCAGCTTGTTCGTGTTTTTTTTCCACACCGAGAAATGCAGGGAGTTCAGCAAAGCCGAAGCTATCAACAAAATGGGAAGTAATCTCGCCGCCTTTGTTCAAGACAACGACATCGCTAACGGACAGGCTATGCCCCGAAAAGTCTTGGGGTGGGTCAATATTATATTTCTGAAAGATACCCTCTAAGGTGGTGTCGGGCGTTAGAGGCTCGGTGTGTACAATCACATAATTATTGCGGTTGACTTCCAAACCACGCTGTTCAAGGGAGTTCAACCCCTCAAAGCGTACATCCCTTGCTTTTTCCACGCCGTCCATGATTTGGTAAATGGCAAAAGTATCTTCTTTTGAATTGATAAAATCGGATTCAACTTTCGCCTCTTGTTGTTGATTGATTTTATTTTCGTTTTCCCTGTACTCCTTGGATTTTTGCCAATCCTCACGCTCTATGCCGTAGATACCCTCATGTGCTTTTAATTCGTCTACGTCATAAGCCATTGCCTCTGTGCCGTCCTCATACAGTAGAAAAATGGTGTGGTCTTGGTTATAGAGTTCTTCGGCACGGATAAACTTCAACGGCAACATATCTTCATAGGTGTAGCCATATTCATCCCTGTCACCGATATTTATAGAGGGGTCGGGCATAAATTCCTTTTCCCACGGCGGAGGCGGTGGGTCATAATCCATGCCAGCCATTTCTGTGGCATAAACTTCTTTCCAGTTCGCCGTTGAAAGCCGTTTAATGTCTATTTTCACATCATCGGGCAGAGCATCATCAAGATAAGTTATCTCACGCTCAAAGTTGACAGTGGCAAGAAATTTAGGCGTTCCGTCTTTATGCTCGGTTTCATTCCAGTTCCAAACCTCTACACCGTTTTCAGTTGGCCCCGAACCAATGTGATAAAAACCGGGGGATTGTCTGTCTACGCTTTCTTGCCGGATCTGTTCGTTATTCAACTTCACAGTCGGCACGAAAGCGGTTATTTCTTTTGGTAAATCTTCCTCAAAGAAAGTGACGTTACGAGTGGAATCAACAAAAGCGATTTTCGCCATCATGCCTTTTTCGTCTTTATCCATGTGATTAAAAACAGTCGTTCCCTCGTTTTCATACATGAACGCCATGCCAAAAGCCTTTTTATTGGAATTGAAATATACAGAAGGGTCGTAGCGTTCCTCATCACGCAAGACTGCGGAAACAGGCATAAAACCTTGATTGCCGATATTTTCAAACCATTGGGATGAAAAATCATTTATCTGTCCTTGCAAGTTGGCGATTGTGCGCTCATTGCCGTTGCCGTCAATGCTGTGTCCTACGCCGTCCTCTATACGTTGATAAATCGGGGGATTGGACTGTTGAAACTCAACGGCTGTGGCGGTCTTTGCATCTTGGTCTATCTGATAAACAATCATGGGGTCATACATCAAATCGCCATTTTGGGTATAGGTGTGCATGATTGAAAGCTGGTCATTGCCTATCCATTCGAGTGATAATGGCATAAAACCATCCCCAGCCTCGTTACGCTGATACATAAATTCACCGTTTGTAATTTGCGGAAATAGTTCGGTCAGCTTTTCAAAGTTACGCTGTTCAAGGGTCTTAGGCACAGTCGGCACAACTTTATTAACCTCAAAATCCACACCAGCGATTTTTTCCGTTGTGGTTTCGGTTGTATAGGTAGGCTCAACAGGCTTTTCAGCCTCTTTGGTCAGAAGTGTTGTTTCGGTTGCTTGCTCCGTAGCCGATAAATCAATGCCTCGTTCCTTGCAGATAGCCTTAAAGCGGTCATCTATGGCGTTTATAAGATTGTTTGCTTCTTTTCGGATGGTATCTTGTGATGCCTTAAACTCATTAAGGTCATGTGTTCCCCATGTGGCAAGATAACCGAAAGAGTTAGCACCGGTTTCAATGCCATATTTTTGGCATACAACATAAGAAACACTCTCAGCCTCGATTTCTTTAACTTCCTTTGGTGCTGGTTTTTCGGTATCGGCAACCTTTTCTCGGTCATGCAGCCGAGCATGAGTGATTTCGTGGATAATTGCAGAAACAGTTTGGATTTCGCTCATACCCTCACGGATGCCGATTTTTTCACCATACTTGCAATAACCGTCTTGGTTTTCGTTCATTGGTTCAAACACAATCGGCAGGGGTGATATAGCTTTGAGGCTGTCTATAAAAGCCTCGTAATGTTCAACATTGCCTGTTAAATCCTCAGCGAGATGAGGCAGAGGCTCACCAACGGTTTGGCTTACATCAAAAACAGGCACTAACTTAAATGCCATGCCTCGTTTGGTGAGTTCGGTCAGTTCCTCCATGACAGGCTTGCCGTTATCGTCCAAAACCGCTTTGCCTGTCGTTGGGTCGATTTTTTCAAATAGTTCTGTTTTGGGCTTTATTTCTATAGGTGCAAAAATCCGCAAGGCAGTTTCACCACGTTTCGGGGAGCGGTTAAACCTCTCTTTCCATAACTTGAAACTGGCTACCCTTGTAGCTTTCGGCATCTGCGTATGAATAAGCATGATGTTACGGCTTGAATAATTGTGGAAGTGCGACATGGATTTCAAATATTCCTTGTACTTGTCGCTTGAAAATAGGTCTTTGACACCAGCCTCCAGCTTGTCGGTGAGTTCTTTGGTGCGGAGTTCATTTTCCGTTTGCCATGACGGTCTTTCGGCGGTTGCTATTGCAGTATCAGCCATCGTTTACCTCCTTTTTTGTTGAATTGGAAAAGCCGCCTGTGCAATACAGACGGCTCGGACATGGTTAGCGGCTATCTTGATTTTCGAGGAAGTCAGCCTTGTGCCGCTCTCGTTTATCGTCAAGGCGGTCATCTTGATGCCGTTCTTGCTTACGGCGTTCAAACTCCTCTAAACGCTCCAGCATAGAGGGCTTTGACACATTGTTGATAATACCGTCACCAACCATGTTATAGTTTTCTTCCGCTTGGATTTCGGCAGAGGCAAGATAATTTGTTTTCTTTTTAGTCATTCGACTTCGTCCCCTTAGATTCAAACTCCATTTTGAAGGATGGATAACCTTCGCCGTTATCGTCTAAAATGATTGTGGAATTGTAGGTCTTGCCCGATTTTTCGGAGTGAAGCCCTTTCAAATAAATACGCCCCTCGGTGAGAAGGGCGGTGGCGATTTCCTTTGTGAGCGCTATCCGCTTGCTGGTGAAATACTTGCTTTCCTTGAAAAACGCAAACTTACAGGCTTTGTTATCGCAAAAGAACCCTTTTGAGGATTCAGCAATACAGCCTCCGCAACGAGGACATTTGCTAATAACTTCGCCTACAGCACTTTTTTTACTGGTTGACGGAAACAGGGTCTTTAATTCATCCGGCACAGAGTTGTGGGATTTAACCGTGTCAGCAACGGACTGATTGATTGCCGTCATAAAGGAATCGGCGGCCAATTCTCCACGCTCCATGCGTTTAAGGTCATGTTCCCATTCTGCGGTCAGTTTTGGGGATTTTACTGTGTCGGGCAGTACCTTTATAAGATTTATACCTTTATCAGTAGGCAGCAACAACTTATCCTTGCGTGTCAGCAAGCCCGATTTCACAAGGTTTTCTATAATAGAGGCTCGTGTTGCCGGTGTGCCAAGCCCTTTGCGTTCGGCATCATCGGGCATATCCTCTGCACCGGCCGTTTCCATAGCAGAGAGCAATAAATCCTCTGTGAAGTGTTTGGGCGGTTTCGTAAAGCTCTCACGAACAGAGGTTTGCGCAATAAACTCTTGCCCCTTGGTCAGTTCGGGAAGGGGCTTATCCTCGTCCTTTTTGGTCTTGCCGATACTGGCGAAAAAGGCTTGCTCAACGGACTTCCAGCCGTTGTGAATGACTGTCTTACCCTTTGTGGTAAACACTTCACCGCATAAATCAATGGTTATGGTCGTTTCAGCGAATTGGTGCTTATCAGATACGGCAGAAATAAGGCGAGTGCAAATCATCAGGAGGATATTACGCTCGGCACTCGGCAAGGCAGAAACATCAACCTTTGGCATGGTCGGTGTTGGGATGATAGCATGATGGTCAGTGACTTTTTTGTTGTTGACTACATTGGAAACTGTAATATCCCCGACATTAACATCAAACGGCAAGCCGCCGGCTACGCCTTTTACAAGTGAGGGTATGCCATCAGCCATATCCTCGGTGATAAATCGGCTGTCTGTTCTTGGATAGGTGACGATTTTTTGCTCATAAAGATTCTGCACGGCGTTTAATGTCTGTGCAGCGGTATAACCGAAAAGCCTATTCGCCTCTCTTTGCAAGGTAGTAAGGTCATACAGTTTGGGAGCAGATTCAGTCTTTTCTTTTCGTTCCACGGACTTTATAACAGCAATCTTACCGTTACATTCGTTGGCAATGGCATCAGCGGTGGCTTTATCGTGTAATTTTTCACGCTCCGCTTTTAGTTCGCCATCTGTAGCCTCAACCACATAGAACGGCTCTTTTATAAAGTTAGAAATCTTATCTTCACGTTCTACAATCATTGCGAGAGTCGGGGTCTGAACTCGTCCAACTCTTAGCTGGGTGTTGTACAGCACCGAAAAGAGGCGTGAATAGTTCATGCCTACAAGCCAATCAGCTTGCTGTCGGCACTTTGCAGAATGGAATAGCTTATCATAATCTGTTCCGTTTTTGAGGTTGCGAAAGCCGTCTGATATAGCGGATTCTTCCATACTGCTAATCCAAAGGCGTTTTATAGGTTTCTTGCATTTTGCGTGTTCGTAGACAAGGCGAAAGATTAGCTCACCTTCACGCCCTGCATCGCAAGCGTTTGTTATGGTGGTGATGTCATTGCGTTTCATCAAGTCCATAAGGATTTTGAGTTGCTTCTTGGTGCTGGCGGTTGCGGTGTATTTCCATTCATTCGGAGCAATCGGCAAATCTTCATACCGCCACTTGGCATACTTATCATCATAGGCTTGCGGTTCGGCAAGTTCAAGAAGATGCCCGACACACCATGAGATAACATAACCGTTACCCTCATAACTTCCGTCACGGCGGGTCTTTGCGCCCAACACATCAGCCAAAGCCTTTGAAACTGATGGTTTTTCGGCAATAACAAGGTTAAGCATAGGCTCTTGCCCCTTTCCTTAGATTTTTATTTTGCGGATGTTTTGGTTGTTTATCATGCTTATTCAAATAGAAAAGCACCGCTCCGCATAACAAAGAAACCGCTAAGAATAAAATACCCAGCACATAGTTCATTACCGGAGGAAGTTCACCTGTTTGCGGAAGTGTGATAATGCCAACTTCGGCATAGGGAATATCGGGGTCACGCTGGATAGTAACCTCAACATATACATTACCCTCGGCTACGGTGAAGAAAATCCTTGACTGTTCACGCAAGAAACCAAACTGAACAGAATTGTTACGCAGATAATAATCACCCGCATTAAGTGAAATGGTGGCTTTACCGTCTACATTTGTAGTGATTTCGCCAACATTCTGATTATCGCTAACACGATAAACAGCGAAAGTCGCACCGTGTAGCGGATTACCCGAAGTTTCGGCTCTTGTAAAAACCTCGACATTTCTTTGTGTAGGTCTGTTCGGAGTGCTTGGGGTGGTTGTTAGTGATGGCGTTGAGGGAGTAGATGTTGACGGCATTTGTGCCGGTGGGGTGGTCTGCACAGGCGTTGGTGTCGGGTCGGGTGTTGATTGAGGGATAGGTCTTGCAGTGATGTTCTGATTGGTGATTGCCCCTGCTCTGATAGTGAAGTGAATCCGCTCCAATTCACGGACATATTCTTGCACCATTACGGTGTTACGAATGAAATACTGCCCCGGCTGTAGATGTGCGGATGCTTCACCGAAAGCATTTGTGGTAATTGTTGTTATAACCTCGTCAGTCATAACATCATGGATTGTATAAACCACACCTTCAAGGCGTTCTCTTGTTTCAGATGAAGTGACTGTAATAAGCAGTCTGCCGTCAGCTACTTCGGATGATGGCGGTGGGGTCTGTTCGGGCGGTGGGGTTTGGACTTGACGGCGGTTGGTTACTGTAACTTCCCTTATAGCACCTTCCGCAATCCGCACATTCACACGCTCGGCACTAAACTCATAACCTTGTGGGGATGATAATTGGCGTAGAAAATAATCATCGGGAGGAAGATTAGCCATAGCTTCACCAAAGCGGTCTGTTGTGAGTTCAGCTACAATACGGTTATCCATAGCACGGCGTACTTCAAAGGTAGCCCCTTGAATTTGCTCTCTTGTGCCGTCTGCTCTAAGGGTTACAATCAGCCGTCCGTTTACAGGCTCAGTAGGCTGTTGATTATTCGGCGGTGCTTGTTCGGGTCGGCTCGTAAGATTGAGTTCGTTTAGCCTGTTTGCGGCAATCCTTACATTTACCCTGTCGGGGTTGGGGATAAATCCGCTAACTGCTTGTATTTCACGGACAAAATAATCGCCTATCGGTAAATCAATAACTGCTTCACCAAAAGCATCGGTAATTAAATAAGCGATAAACTCACCGTCCATCGCCCTGCGTAGTTCGTAAACCGCTCCGCTTAAATGTTGCCCTGTATCATGCTCTTTCAAAGTGAGCAATAGCCGTCCTGCTTCAATCGTGGGCGGTGGTGTTTGTGGCAGGGTAGAAACGCTGAAAATAGTTATCTCTTGTCTTTGCCCTGCGGTGATTGTAGTGGTTATTACATTTGCTATCGGTGCATGATTGTGTGCCGGCAGTACGGCAACGATATTGTAATTACCCTGTGGCAATGGGAGTTCCATTGTTCTGCCTGTGGTGTCGGTTGCCAGTTCCGCATTTCGGGCATCTTCACCGACACGATATACCGCAAAGACCGCACCGTGAAGTAATGCTCCGTCATGGGTGCTGTTAATGATAATCAAGCTGCCAAGCAGCGGTTCTTGTATTGGTTGCTCATCTTCTACCGGCGGTTCGGTTGTTGTATCTTCGCCGTTTTCATAAGTGCTGTTGTCATAATCGTAACCGTTGCCTGTGCTGTCATCGGCGTAAGCAGTTATCGCACCTAACATAAACACGGCTATCATAATAACAAGCAAAATGCTTGATTTGAACAAATTGGATTTAATCATTCAGCAAGCCTCCTTCTATTAGTCTTGCCCTAACAATCAAGCGGTGAGTTGCCACTCTGATTGGGGTGCAAGTATACAGGGTGATGATTGATTCATTTTGGGGCTGGATAAAGGCTATTTGGTCATCGGGGTTGATAGTCAGCACTTCAAATACTTCAAAGGTGAACACTTCACCGCTCATGGCTTGAAACTCTATAATATCGCTGTTTTCAACTTCGCCCATGCGGTTGAACATTGCTCCGTAAGTATAATTTCTATGCCCTGCAATAACGGCGTTTCCGATTTCACCAACTTGTGCCGTTTGAATAACACGCCCCGGTGCAACACGCAGTTCCGGCTCCGTTGTACCCTCTTTGACAGGCAAGCGCAGGTCTATGCTGTTTATGGTGAGTATGCCGATTGGCGTGATATTGCTTGGAAAGTCAGCGTTATCAAGCGGTATGGATGTCGGCGTTATATCGGGGATTTTTTCTTCATAAGGCTCATATTCAACTTGTTCTGTGTTCTCAAAATCATCAATAGCAACCTCAACCTCTTGAATAGGCACTTCGATTGGTGTTTCAACCGATACATAAGCCGGCATAAGAGCATCTATGCTTTCAAGCAAATCCGCTTGTTCGTTGAGGTTTGCTTGCCTATTGATAGAGGGTGATACGAAAAAGAAAATCCCAACACAAAAGGCGGCCAACATGACCGCCCCAAGCACTATTCTCTTTTTATTCATTTTCCACATCCTCATCTTTTGGTTCGTCCTCATCCGTATTGTAATAATCGTCATCCTCGGTATCATCATGCTCGGTATCAAACTCCATTTCCTCGCCAATATTTTCTTCGTCCTCGTCCTCATCATCATAATCGCCGTTGCCTTGTTGTTTCGGACGGACAATTTTAATGTAGTACCCAACACCGCCGCCGATGGCAACAGCGACAAGCAGGAAAATCATAGCACCGTTACCGCCACCGCTATCAGCATCAGGCGGGTCTGTTTCGGCTGGCTCGTTTTCGCTCTGCTCTTGTTCCAGTGGGTTTTGTGGAGCAGTTGATACAGGCATAACCCAAAACGTCAAGGACTTGCTTTCCTCTCGTGAGATTGAAAATATCTTTGAAAACTCGGACTTCATTCTCATGCTCAACCAAGCCGGTGGCGATAGAGCCATTTTAGCAAAGCAGTTAGGCATTAGCTCCTATCAGTTATCGTATGTAACCCAATCGGCGGCTGGCGAGGGCTTACTGTTTCATGGCAACACTATCATTCCATTTTCCGACAAGTTTCCTAAAGATACGGAACTATACAAGATTATGACCACGAAATTGGATGAGGTGGGATAATGAGCCGAAATTCACGTTTTGAGGACGATAACCGCCGTCAAACCGTTGATGGCGATGAAGCCGTAAAGGAACGAGACAGACGAAATGCCTACAAACACAGGGCAACCCAGCCTGAAATGAAACCGCATAACGCCGTCACCAATGAAACTGTTGGGGCGGCGTTTGCCCCTTTAGGTGCTGCAACAGCAAACAATGGATTTCCCAATGTTGACATTGGAGCGTTGCAACAATCTTCTGCAAAAGTAATCCGTGAATCTGCCCCCGATGAAACCCCCGATAGAAATGTCGGCGTTTCGGCAACTAAATTTTTCATGGAGTTGGAAGCTACTGTACAGGAACAAATGACAGTCGAGCCAAAGCCCAAGAAGAACAAGCAATCAAAGCTGAAAGCCGAGGAATCAAGGCTGAAATTTGAACAGGATGAGGAAAAAACCTCTGATAATGATGAGGCTGAAAGCCCAAGTGACACGGATGAAATAAACAATGATACAGAGCATGAAGCTGATGCTGATGACACAGACCCCGATAAATCTGACACGGCTGATGATTTGAGTGATAGTGATGCAACTGACAATACCGCTGAAACCAAGGAAAAGCCCAAGCAGAAAAAGCCCGGTGTTGAAGCATCAGACGAAACGGATGATACCGACACCTCTGAAACGCCTCCCGAAAAGCACGATAGCCGTCTACAGTTTTCCAAAAACGAAAAGGCTGTTATCAAACTGGAAAAACAATCTGAAATGTTAGGCGATAAGCTGGACAAAGCCCAAGCCAAGCTGCCAACCAAGAAAGTTAAGAAAAAACAGCTTGTCTTTGACGAGAAAAAAGATAAGACCGTTTCTAAGCTGACCCATGACAAAGAAAAAATCCCTATTGGTGAGGCAAAGTGGAACAAACCCAAAGAAAAAGCAATGCCTACAAAGGCCGCCGGTGTGGTTACATCAATGGCTGTTACCCAAATACACGCCAAAGTCCATCAAGTCGAGCATGACAACGTAGGTGTAAAGGTTGGTCATAAAGCCGAACTCATGGCAGAAAGCGGTTATCGGGGAACGAAACGCACCGCAAACAAAGCATATCGTTTCCACAAAAACCGACCATACCGCCGTGTTGCTAAGTTGGAGCAAAAATCAATCAAAAACAAGATGAAGCTGGACTACCGTAAGGCTCTGCGTGATAATCCCAAGCTGAAAAGCAATCCACTCTCTCGTATTATGCAGAAACGAGCAATCAAGCGGAATTACGCAAAAGACCTGCGAGCTGCCAAAAAAGCCGCTCAAACAGGCAAAAAAGCGGTTGGTATCACCGCAAAAGTTGGACGAGTAGTAACCAACATCATCCGCAAAAACCCTGTGTTTATCATAAAGATGGCACTCTTGGCTTTGATAATTTTTTTAATCCTGTCTATGCTGACTATGTGTGTCGGTATGTTTTCGGGTACTTCCTCGGTTGTAGGCGCTGTATCATACCCTGCTGAAATTGAGGATATAAGCAATGCCTCTGTCCTCTACACCGAACTGGAAACGGATTTACAAGTTTATATCAACAGCATCGAAAGCAATTATCCGGGGTATGACGAATACCGAATCAGCGTGGATGCAATTTCGCACGACCCATTCATGTTGATGGCGTTCCTCTCTGCCGTATACCATGACTTTACATTTGCCGAAGTGGAGTCCGTCATAAGGTCAATATTTGATGAGCAGTACAACCTTGTAATTTTGCCGGAGGTCGAGATAAGAACACGGACAGAAGAACGGACAGGCACCGGCAGCTATACGGATGAAGATGGCAACACTCACACTTATACCTACACCTATACGGTTGAAGTTGAGTATGAATGGCATATCTTAAACGTGACCCTCACATCACAGCCCATGTCATCTGTATTGGCTGGAAGAATGAACGCAGACCAAACGCAACACTTCAATATCCTCATGATTTCTAACGGTGCAAGGCAAATTGTCGGGAATCCTTTTGACTTTGAATGGCTGCCTAATCTGACAAGCCTTTACGGTTACAGAATCCATCCCATCAGCGGTGTTAAGCAATTCCATTGGGGCATAGACATTGGCCTGCCAACAGGGACTCCTATATTGGCTGGGCTGACCGGTACAGTTGTATCGGTTGGGTATGATGCTGGCGGTTACGGTAACTTTGTCGTTATTGAAGATGAAAACGGCTTGCAAGCAAGATACGCACACTGCCATGAAGTTCTTGTATCACAAGGGCAAACTATTAGCCGAGGCGATGTTATAGCTACTGTAGGCAATACAGGGGCATCCACCGGAGCGCATCTTCACATGGAAGTCAGCATAAATGGACAGCGTATTAACCCAATTTTCTTTGTCGAAACAGGCAACGAGGGGAAAAGTCCTCCATCGGGGGGATGGTTAGAGATACCGCCTTATCCCGGCGCACCTTTGGACGATGCCAAATTCGCCGTTATGATTGAAGAAGCGATAAGACACTTAGGCAAGCCCTATGTATGGGGCGCAAGCGGGCCAAATTCTTTTGACTGTTCCGGCTTTGTGTCTTATGTAATCAACAATACTTGGTGGAATGTCGGACGTTTGGGAGCGAAAGGACTTTCAAATATATGCACCCCTGTTTCCCCTGCGGATGCAAGACCCGGCGACCTTGTGTTCTTTTGGAGGACTTACAATGCTCCAGACCCGAACGCACCCACCCATGTTGGAATCTACATCGGCAACGGCATGATGATACACGCCGGCAAACCTGTCAGCTATGCTTCGATTAACACAACCTATTGGCAAAACCATTTTTGGGGTTTTGGCCGTTTACCATAAGCAATATGAATACAACAGCAAATTACTGAGGAAGGAGCGTTTTATGAACCCAAGAATCGAAAAGATTAAAGACGAAATCACTAAAACAAAGGACAAAGTGAATAAAGGGCAAAACCGCTTGCGAGAGTTGGAAAAACAGCTTGTAGACCTTGAAAATGCCGACATCATATCGGCAATCCGAGGTGTTGACATCCCACCCGATGAACTGGCTAACTTTGTTCAGATGTTCAAAGCAAAACAACACGGCGCTACTATTCCAAACATGGATATACCAGCCGAAACGCCGAATAAAGGCATAACCAATACAAAAAATGACGAGGAGGATTTAACCAATGAGGATTAAATTTATAACACTACTGGCACTCATGCTCTGCATGGGTGCTTTTCTTTTGCCGATGACGGCACACGCTTCAACAAACAATGACCGACTAACCGTAACCGCCAATATCGAGGGCGAGGTTTTACGCATAACGTCATCGGGCGGCTTTATCGGTGTTGAAGCTATTTTTATCAACAACGAGCGGTTTAACTTCCGTGTAGACGGTGTGTTGAGCGTTGACTTACTGGCATTTTTAAACAACGAAGAAATTGAAGTCTATGCCGTTGACTTCGCCGGCAATCGTTCAAATACCGTTACCCTAACCAATCCGCATTATGTCGGCTTAATTACACAGCAAACCCCACCGCAGGGCATCCCTGTAACTTCATCTAATCCGTTTACCCCCGATGGCCAAGCGAGTGTAACAGATAATGTCACAAGCCATGATGATAAAGAATTTTTCACATTTACTACTCCATCGGGCAACGTATTCTTTCTTGTAGTAGACCGGCAACGAGGTTCTGACAATGTGTACTTCCTAAACGCCGTCACCGAACAAGACTTGATAGCCCTTGCAGAACAGGCTGGCGCTGAAATCACTACAGTCGGCAGCGGTGGCATCCCTGTAGGAATACCACCCCATTTTCTAAAGCGTTTCCATATCTCTATGGAATAGGCAGCGGTTTGTTCCTCTTTCAAGAGAAGGTGAAATTCGTCAATATAGAACCAAGTCGTTTTCTTGGCGGCACGGTTGATAGTAACCCTGTTCCACACGGCATCTTGAAGAATAAGCATACCCAGCTTTTTAAGCTGTTTGCCGAGTTCCTTTATATCGAAACAGACAAGCCTATTTTCCAAGTTTACGTTCGTGCGGTGGTTAAACACATTCAAAGAGCCTGTTACATAGATTTCCAACGCCGTACTAACGTGCTGTGCCTCTTGCTCTGATTGCTTACGAAGAAGATTATATAAATCCTCTAAAATAGGCATATTTTCGGGGCGTGGGTCTGCCATGTAATCCCTGTAAACCAATCGCACACAACGGTCGATGATGGTTTTCTCTGTTGGGGAAAGCCCCTCTTTACCGCCGACAACCAACTCGCAGAGCGACAAAATGAAGTCGCTTTTAAGTGTGAGCGGATTTTCTTCATCCGAATAGTCAATGTTGATGTCCATTGGGTTAAGGTAGTGGGGGCTGGTCGGTGACAGTTTAATCGCTTGACCGCCGAGCCTCGACACGAGCGGAAAATACTCTCCTTCCGGGTCTGCAATGATGATGTCATCATTGGTTATAAGGAAAGCGTTTACCATTTCGCGCTTGGCAGAGAACGATTTACCGGCTCCGGGCGTGCCAAGTATCAGGCCGTTAGGGTTTTTGTCAAGAGGAACTTTTTATAACATGAAAAAAACCCATATCAAAGGCTTAAAATTGCCTTAATTTATGGGTTTTAATAAAAACATAAAACTTTCCAAGGGTTGTATTATACCATAAATAATTTAATACTAATCATTAGACGATACTATGCCAAAGATAAAACTCCCGCCTCTTAGGAAGGCAGTTGTTTCTATTATTATACTATCCGCACCTACACAATTAACATCAAACGAATAACCATATTGAGTATCGGAATTAATTTCATCGGTAGCAAATACATCTTCGCCATTGATAATTATTTTTATAAATCCGTAACTCCTGCTTCCAAACATAGAGCTGTCTAATATAAATATTCCTTTTAGAGATTCCACGCTTCCATCTGCTGGTAATATTAACATTTTTCGGGAAACTATTTTGCTTTCAAGATTTGACCCCATTGAGTTAAACATATTTGATATAGTAACTCTAATCCCTCCATTATATCTATTACCGTCTATACCTAAATTTTTAATTGGATCCCAAGATGACCATGAAACAAAAGTTGCTACATCGTTAGGTGTGTGATATTCAATTATTTCAATTGTTGGCCTAGGAGTTGATTCAGGTATAGGAGTTATTGTTGGAACTGGTGTTGATAATTGATTTTGGAAATTTGATTCTGGCATAGGTGATGCTGTTGGTTGTATTATCGGTGGTTCTTCATTCTTTATATTATTAATAATTACCATATATATACAAATAATTACAGTAAATATTGCAATTATTACTGCTGCTTTTTTTTGCTTAAAAATAAGAGATATTATTGTTATTATACTGTCTGCCAATATAGTTATTAACTTATCATACATAAACTATCTCCGATACGTTATGTTCGTAATCATGCTTATGTCTATCTTTTTCATTCAAGTGCTTGAAGTATTAATTGATACTATGTAAAGTTATAAATTTATGACTAATTGAATGAATCATGTTGTTATTTTTCGCGCATAACGATATACAACAATCATTCCAATCCCACTGAATAATGTTGTTTTTTGGAAAATCATTCATTAAAAATGTAGACAAATTAACACCTATAGCTTTTGAATAGCTTTCTCTCGCTGTCCATATCTTGCAAAAAAGCCGCGCTATATCACTATCCCTTTCCAATTCATATAATTCAGAAGGACTACAAACCTTCATCGCAATTTTCTTGTCAAAAGGACGAATATCTTGAATATCAATGCCGATTTCAACACTAGACAAAGCGCAAGCTACACCTTTTTTACAATGACTGAAGTTAAAGAAAACACTCGGATAATCCTGTAAAAATGGCTTTCCGTGTTTATTGTAAATAAAATTAATTGGTGGGTCAATATTGAATTGTTCTTTCAACCCCATCAGTAATAATATATGGGACGCTACACAATTTATTTTGTCACGTTCATGCCGATAACGGGTGCATCGTTCCTGTCGAGATAAAGGCATTTTATGTAAATTATTTATAACGAAATCTACGGGTAATTCATAAGAATTATCCAGTAAATATACATAAACGTCATTCATGCGCGGCGATATAATCCAGCACATTTTGTACGGTTTTGAAGCTACCGATTACCCTGTCAGGGATTTCTACATTAAACATTTCCTCTACCTCGCATACCAACTGAACCAACTCGTAGGAGTTTAACCCCAAATCGGTCATTAAAACCATATCTCCCGCGAGAATGACTTTAGTGTCGTCGGTATAGCACCGGACAATATCTTGAAGTTTATCAAGCATTTACATTACCCCCGTTTTTATATTGTCGCTTAATTTTTTTAGTCGTAGTTTTTGGAAATTCAGAATCTCGTATTAAGGTTTTACCAATGGTCATGTATTGCGGTAATTCTTGATTTACCTTTGATATATCGCTACTCAATCGAGAAGCACATTCGGGTTCGTTTTCTGTATCTAAGAACATCTCAGCGATAATAATGTTATCTTCGGCATAAATTACAGTTTCTTTTATATATGGAATTTTGTTTAATATAACATGTTCCAGTTCCTCTGGATACACATTTTTTCCGTTGTTTAATATAATAATGTTTTTCTTCCTGCCTGTAATAAATAAAAATCCGTCGTCATCCAAGTAACCAATATCTCCGGTTTTGAACCATTCACCATCAAAGGCTTCCTTAGTAGCCTGTTCGTTGTTATAATAGCCAAGCATGACTATATCTCCCATTACGTATATTTCACCGTGACCGTTTTCGTCAGAGTTTATAATCTTAACCTTGCAGCTAGAAAATACTTGCCCGATACTACCATCGCGGTAGTAATTATTTCTGTTTACTGATACGACAGGCGAACATTCGGTAATGCCATACCCATTTAGTATTTTAATGCCAAAATTTCTGAATCCCTTGATATATTTAAAATCAATAGGTGCGCCGCCAGTTATAATAACATCTATATTCCCGCCAAACGCGGTCAATACAGTTTTGAATAGTTTACCCCTTATGTCAATTCCGATTTTCAAAAGTGCATTACTAATTTTAATTAGTTTTTTTAGTAACTCTGCTTTCCCAGATTTTTTCGCGTTATCCCATACTTTTTTATAGAATGTTTCAATGAAAAGTGGAACTAATAAAGTATTGCTTGGTTTATATTTTTTCAAATCCTCCGATACATTTTTTAGGCTTTTATTGATGACAATATTACAACCGGAATGCAACATTATCAAAATTCCGCCTGTAAATGCAAAGGAATGGTGCAACGGCAAAACAAACAAGCTTACATCTGTAAAGAAACATGCTTTACAACCAGCAATAACGTTACTTATTAGATTTTTATGAGATAGCATAACGCCTTTTGCTATTCCCGTTGTACCGGACGTATACAGAATCGCGGCTAACGCATGATTATCTACTTTATAATCAACAACTGTCAATTCACCACTCCTTATAATCATTTCGCCTCTGTTAATCATTTCGGGAAAATCTTTCATATTAAAATAATGTTTAATCATTGCATCGTTTTTTTGTAAATATTCCGCTATATCTGAATATGTTTCTGAATACACAAACACTTCAGCACCAGAATCATTAATCAAATTTCGTATACTTTCCGCTGGAAGTTCACGGTCAAGAGGCACAATAACATTTCCGCTGTTGACAGCCGCAAAATATGTTAGAATCCATTCATAGGAGTTTTCACCGATTACAGCTATCTTTGCGTTTTTAATACCAATAAAATCAAACTCTGTACCAAGTGCGTTTACATCTGAATTGAATTTACGGTAACTGATACTGATAACTTCATTCTTTAGTTCAAACGTAAAGGCAGGTTTGTCACCATATTTTATTGCATTGTGATTAATCAGTTCTTTTAGATTATTCACATGGTCAACCTTATAAAGCGGATAGTTTTTATTTTTCATTGTTGAACACTCCAATGCTCAATATTATTAAAATACCGTATATACCCTTCAAGATACGCGCGACCAATATCACACCATTCAAAACCGATTTGCTTCAAATACCGAGCGGAAAATTCGTTGCATAGTGTAATGTTACTATTAATACGTAATTTTCCGTCCGCGCTTATATCATGGATTAAAGCCTTATGGATATGCGATTTTTCCATTTGATTCACGGTCTTATTTACTTCATGCAAAAATCTTCTAACCGTGGTAGCCTTCATTTTTATGCCAACCGATTTGAGAGCTTTAACAAAATCAACGAATCGTACAGGTTTATGGTTATATACTTGAAAGACAGAACACTTACCACTATGACGCTGTGCCAGCTTTATAATCGCTTTTGCCGTATCGTCTACAGGTGAAAATTCTATCGGGAACCTTGATAACTGCCACGGATACACACCTAAATCCACAAACGCTTTAAGTCTTGTCAGAGTGGCGTTTTCTTGGTAATTCTTTTGAAACTTCAAGTCTGCATATCTGTTTGCAAGATTTCCGGCACGGATTATAACCGCGTCCAGTCCGTCCAGCCTTGCTTGAAGCACGGTGGCTTCCGCTTCAAACTTGCTCCGTACATACACATTTTCAAGCGGCTGATTTATAAATAGTTTGGTTTCATTAAAAATGGTGGGTGGAAAGCTAGGGTCTTGGTCAAAACTGTTGCCGGACACAGAGGCGGTAGATATATGAAGCAGTTTCGCTCCTTTTTCTTCCGCAAACGCTATAACACTCCTTGTTCCTATTACGTTTATGTCGTAAGAGTGCTTGTAAGAGCCGTAATGTTTGACATTGGCGGCGCAATGGATAATTGTATCTATTGGTTTATCTACGACGATTTTTTCAGTAATATCCCCGCATAATACGATAATCCTTGTGCAATCTGTATATTTATTTCCGAAATAATCTTTAAGCACCGCTTCCAGTCTATATTGGCTGTTTTGTAAATCTGTTCCACGCACAAGGCAATATGCTAATCCTGTCTCAACTGTTAAGAACTCGTCTAAAACATGAACGCCCAACCAACCGGTAGCTCCGGTGATAAGTACATCCCCGATAGCCCGTTTTGAGGGAGGTTCGCTTTCAATAAACCTATTATTTTCAAGCATTTTATGTATTTGTACGAAATCATCTTTGTTGTATTGGATATTCCTTTTATCGCCACCCATGATATGTTTCAACAATAACACGGCTGTCGGATGGTCGAATACATCTTGTAAATTAAATAACATACCCTCATGATGCGCTTTTGAAACAAACTCAATCGCTTTCAAACTGTCGCCGCCCAAGTCAAAAAAGTTATCATTCAACCCTATCTGCTGGATATTTAACACCTTTTGCATCAGCATAACAAGAGCCTTTTCATCTTCTGTAACAGGTGCGGCGTATACCGTATCAGTTTGGATATTCGTAAAATTCGGTGTTGGAAATGCCTTGCGGTCGGTTTTGCCGCTGGGTGTGGTAGGGAACAGTTCCATCTTAATAAAGAAATGCGGAACCATATATTGCGGTAACTTTTTCAAAAGTTCTGATTTGATTGATTGCGTATCCAAATCTTCACCTATATAATAGGCACAGATATATTGCCGCCCGCTTTCATCCGTTTTCACGATAACGGCGGTTTGTTTGATGCCCGGATAAACATTAATAGCGGCTTCAATCTCCCCAAGCTCAATACGAAGCCCTCGGATTTTTACTTGATTATCTATACGTCCGATATACTCAAGCTGTCCGTCCTCGCGCCAGCGCGCAAGGTCGCCTGTTCTATACATGCGTTTGCCCTCAATGAACGGATTAGAGATAAATTTTTCGGCGGTTAGTTCCGGGCGGTTGAGGTAGCCGCGCCCCACACCATCACCGGATATACAAAGCTCACCTGCCGCGCCGACAGGGAGCGGTTTAAGGTTTTTATCGAGGATATATATTTGTGTGTTGGCTATGGGTTTACCGATTGTTATATCGTAGTTTATTTGTTCTTTACTATTAGCTATATACATCCTAACGGATGAACCTACTGTTGTTTCAGTAGGACCGTATTCATCATATATAATCGTGGATGAACATACTTTTGAAAGAAGTTCAGCCGTTATTTTTTCTCCACCTAAAATTATTTTTTTAATCTCTTTTGCATTTTTATTTAACATTTTCATTAACTCAAAATGAGTCGGTGTCAACTTAATTAAGTTAATGTCGTTTTTTGTACACTGAGCAAGACGATTTTCAATTTCACCGTCTAAAACATACACAGTACCCCCTGTTGTCAATGGTAGAAATATGGATGTAACAGTCAAATCAACTCCTATATCTGTAAGCATGGGCATATTATATTGTTCTTCACCATAAGCAACTTTTGAAAAATTAACATAATTAGACAAATTATGGTTTTCAATTAATGTTCCTTTTGGCTCTCCTGTGCTTCCCGAAGTATATATACAATAACACAAATCGTATGTATTTGATTTATATGTTAAATTATTGCTATCAGAAATAATAGACTCAATAAATAAAACAGAATCAGTTAATCCATATTTTATTTGAATGTCCGGAATTGTTATAATAAATTTAACATTAGCATCGTTTAGAATATATTCCACTCGATTTTTCGGAGTGTCAACATCAATGGGAAGATACGCGCCACCGCTTTTTAATACGCCTAATATCGCAGTAATAAGGTAACTCTTTCTAGGAAGAAGAATAGCTACCAAATTATTACCATCAAGTCCGTTTTGTTTTAATACCGATGCGACACTGTTCGATTGATTAAATAATTCAAAATATGTAAGTGACACATCCTCTGTGTTAATGGCAATGTTGTTAGGTGTTTTTTTTGCTTGTTCATCAAATAGCTGATGAATACATTTATTTTTTGTTTGTTCAATGCATTCACTGGTTGACGACCACACCGTAGTTTCGGTTGGCCCGTAGATGTTATAAATTTTTCCGTTTGAAAACATTTTGAGACGGTCAACAACAGAGGTATCAAGTGCTTCGCCGCCTAGTATAAACGCCTTGATAATTCCAAGATATTCAATCTGTGTTTCGTCAGCCATTAGCATCAGCATTTTTGACGGCGTTGTTTGCAAGACATCTGCCTTTGAACGCAAAACCAGTTCATTTAATTCGCCTTGAACACTAGCTTGATTTTCATTCGCAAAAACGATTTTCATACCGTTAAGCAAAGGTAAAATGCTCTCAGTTACAAAAATATCGAATCCTATTGTTGTGGTAGATACAATGGACTTCATATCTTCATTGACGATTTTATTAACCACATTATTATTATTATTGCAATAGTTTCCGACATTTTTATGCGTCAGCATCGTTCCTTTCGGTATTCCGGTTGAACCGCTGGTATAAATCACATAACACAAATCGTTCGGGGTATTCATATTCTCGATGGCATCGCAGTTTTGGTTGAATGTATTATCGTCTTCCAAATCAATAACGTTTGCATCAACAGTATTTGCACCTAACACAAGAGCGAACTTACATTTTGAATCATGTATCATAAAATTAATTCTATCTTCTGGATAACTTGGGTCAATCGGAAGATATGCACCGCCTGCTTTTAATATGGCAAGCTGCGCCACAATAATTTTATAACTGCGTCTGGCGATGAGAGCTACAACATCATTACGATATACAGCTTTTTCCCGTAAGACATAGGCAAGGGAATTTGACATTTCATTTATATGCCGATATGTGTACTCAACATCATCAAATACAACCGCCACGGCGTCCGGCGTTTTCTCAACTTGTTCTTCAAAAAGCTGATGTATACATTTATCTTTTGGATATATTGCCGCCGTATCGTTAAAATCAAAAATCACTTGATTATATTCATCATCCGAAAGCAAATTTAATTCATGCGGCTTTTTATTCGTATTTAACATCATATCGAAAACAAGATTCATCATATGTCCATGCAGCCGTTCAATATTGCGCTGGTTGAATAATTCCGTCTGATAATCATAATCTATATGAAATACGCCTTCTTGCTGTCGGTCATTTATATGTATACTCAGGCTATCACCCTGACATCCGCAAAAATGCCATTGTGTTTCTAATTCATCATAAATTAATGCGGCATTTTGATAATTTAACGTTATATCATACAACTTGTCCATAAAACTATGTTCTTCGCGTATATCTCTTAACATATCAGTATAATGATATTTTTGGTGCCGTAAAATACCAAAAAGACTTTTACCATTTTCATGGATGTTTTCCAAGACATTTTTATTTCCATTTATTTGGAACAAAACCGGTACAGTATTTATAAACATCCCGGCGGTTTCTTTCTCTTTTCTGCCAGAACGGTTAAGTACCGTAGTTCCGATATAAAATTCATTCGCGCCTTTTATACGGTATATATAGACTGCCAACGCATTCATAAACAATGCGTAGGGGGAAAGCCCATAATCCGTACAAAATTTTTGAATTAGCGCGGCACTATTTGTATGGATAGTGAAGCTCAAACGTGCAGCGGCAGGATTACTTGTTTGTTTGTCACTAAGATATATAGGTTCACTGCATTGCTTTAAACAAGACATAAAAAAGGATTTGTCCTTTTCATATCGAATAGATTTATTGTATTCCCGTTCAACATCGAGATATTCTAAATAACTGCTTGTACGAACGGTTTCATTTCTGAGATTCTGCATAATTGTGTTTGTAATCAAATACAGAGTCCATGCGTCGGCTATTATATGATGGAGATGAATAACGAACCCGATGCGTTGACCGATAGTAAAAATCACAAATTTAACTAAGTCGTTGCTTAAATCACATTGTGTCCGTGCAAGGGTATTTATCCATGCGTCGAACTTTTCCTTGTTCCCGAATTGGGTAATTTCACATTGTAGATTTTCATTGGGTTTTACATATTGCATCGGTATTCCGTCTTTGTTTATAACTCTTATTCTTAAAGCATCGCATTGGATAACGGTTTTAAGAATAGCGTCTTGAAGCGCAGAAAGCTCTACCGATTCCGTAAAGATAACAGAGCCGGTAATGTTGGCGATGCTGCCGCCATAATACTTTTCCATGTTCCAGATGGATTGCTGTGGCTTGGTCAAGGTATACAAGGTCATCTTGTGACTTCTCCATTGCTGTTGTCTTTGTTCTATATAAAAAAGACCTATCAGTCCAATTGTTTATCAAAAAGCCTACCTTTTGACAGCTTTCAACACTTGTTGAGAATAACATAATTTTCCCACATAATCAAGTGTTTTTTGGTAATATATCCGAAAAAATTAATGGTTTTTGTTCTCGACCACTACCGTGGGACTATTATCAAAAGGTAGGCGATTTGATAGTCCGCTATTTTCGCTTCATCAGCCGATGCTCCCGCAAACGCCTGTAAAACGTGGCTTCTTTGAAGCCTGTTTGTTCCAAAACATCACTTAACGGCAGTTTTCCACGCTCCCACAACTTCACCAGTTCGGTGAAATTTTCGGGTGGCTTTTTGATAGGACGGCCAAACTTTACGCCCCGCGCTTTCGCCGCTGTTATACCCTCGGCTTGCCGTTGCAAGGTGTAGCCGCGTTCCAACTCCGCTACTGCACCGAAAACGGTAAGCATGAATTTTCCTGTGGGCGTTGATGTGTCGATATGCTCTTTTTGACTGACAAATTCAACACCCTTTACCGTCAGCTTATCTATTAGATCAAGTAAATCCCGTGTGTTCCGGGCGAAACGGCTTACCGACTCAACAATAACAGTGTCGCCGCGCTTGACTTTAGAAAGTAGCTTTTGTAAACCCGGTCGCGCGGTGTTCTTTCCGCTTTGTTTGTCAACAAAGACTTGTTCGCGCGGGATTTTTAACGCTTCCATTGCGTCAAGCTGCCTATTTTCGTTTTGGTCTGCCGAACTGACACGACAATAACCGTATGTTTTTATAAAAATCACTCCTTGTTTGATATTTTTATAAAGAAAAATACCCGCACCTTAAAGGTACGGGCTAGATGATGCGGATAATGCCTATCTTTCATCGTGGTTGCGGTTCTGTTTTTTCGTCTTTTGCGGCTCGGAGTTGGTTTGGTTGTAATCGCTGACCCGTTTGGCGAAGCTGTACTTTTTGGTGATTTTCGCTTCCCTCGCTTGGAGTATTTCGTCCAAATCCGACGGCTTGCGCTGTGTTATATCGTCCATCAGAAAAGCAACAATCCTCGAATCTTCTACGTCTTTAAGCACGTCTTGTACTGCGTATTTGAGTTTGGTTCTATCTCCGCTATGTGTTATCGCGGCAACCTCCGAAGCCACGGCAAGATAAAGGCTTTGGCAACGCTTTAATTGTTCGGTGATTTCGGTCTGGTTTTCAAGAGCGGCAAGGGTTGCGTCGCTGATGCGAGCGTGTTGTTTGGCAATATTGATGATAAAATCCCAATCGTCTTGGGTTACGCTGATTTTACCGCTCAAAATGGCAGGCTTGGCTTCGCGGTTAATTTTATTTACCTTAGCCAAATCGTCTTTTCGGGGTTTGAATTTTGTCTGCATATCGGTAAAGTTTTTCTGCTCATACTTGATTTCCTGTTGCAAGGTTGATTTTTCGCCCTGCAAAGCGGTCAGTTCTTGATTGTGCTTGGCGATTTCGTCAACAAGGTGCTGTTGCTCGGACAGCAGCTCACCCTCAACGTCAGCCCTTATCTCGTCCATAATTTCGGGGTCGGCTTTCAATTCCTCTTTGACTTCATCGCGGATTTTTTTGTATTCGTCCGGGGTGAATGTTTTGCCCCGTCCTTCTGTTTCATCGGCTATTTCAAGTCCGTATTTATGGCAAAGTTCCCGTAAAATCTGTCGTTCTCGTTTACGCCATTCGTTGATGGAATTTTTATCTCTGCCGAAGCCCATCTGTTGTAATGCTACGGATTGGCTGTTGCGGGTTTCCAAACCGTTCTTGTAACCGTCAGCAATCGGGACATAATCAATATGCAGATGCGGCGTTTTTTCATCAAGGTGCATAACGGAATTGAAAATATAGAAATTTGGATTACGCTCCGAAAAGCCCCTTGCGTACTCGTCCAATATTCGAGCGGCGAGTTCCCCATCAGCAGAATCAACGGCACAAGAATTCCTATCCCCGATGCCGACCACGATTTCGTAAAACGATTTTTCTTTGTTTGAGGAAGTGGCAACAACATCCTTTCGGGCGTTACCGAAAAGGTGGGTATAGTAATCCTCAATTTTTCTATCCGCACGTTTTTGTTTTGCGTTATAATTTTCTAACGCCTGCCCGAAACACTTTTGATATGCGTCCTCAATATTTTCTTTGACATAGAAAATATTATTTTCCGTTCTGCTTGGGTCAACATTTTTGTAAATATGATTTCGGTTGTTGTGGTTGATTGAACCTTTGCCCCTTGCGTGAGATATTTTTCTATTAGCCATGCGGCATCCTCCTTTGGTTTTGTGTGCCGAAGGCACATGAGCCGTCTGCAAGACCCCCCACCTTTGACACGCAGTTTGTGTCAAAGGTGATAAGGGGTTACTTTTGAAAAAAGTAACAAAACCTGCGGCTCGGCGTGAGTGCAGGTTTTGAGGTTTTGCATTGAGGCTATTATTATTGGTTTAGTGTTTGTTGTTGGGGCTGATGATGGTTTTGCCCTGTGTGCGGTTGGTGATTTTGGGTTGTTGTCTTTTGAGAATTTTCAGAATTGGTGTTTGCGTGATTTGCGTTTTTGGAATTTTCGGTATTTCCATTTTCGCCAATCTTACGTTTCGCCCAGTTTGAAAAAGCGGTATCATTAGAACCGCTTTGCAAAATTTCAAACAATTTTAATTTTACACCGTCAATATTTTGGGAAAGGGCGGCTAATTCATTTTTGGCTTTATTGAAAGCCGCCTGTTTCTTTTCTTTGGATAATAAAAGTTTATCCAACTTGATTTGTAACTTTTCAGCTTGTTCCTTTTTGGTTTTGTCCATAATTCGTTTCCTCCTAAAATTATTTTTTGTTTTGCGTATAACACAAAAACACGCAAACCTTAATCCGCTTTTTACGAATTAATGAATTGCGTGTTTGGGTTGCTGTGATAATGAAATTTCATCTTATAATGAAATTTGTTGCGGTTGTGTCGGCGGTGGCGTGGGTTTCAAAAACTCCTGCGGTATTTCATCATCAGAAGCATTTGATATTTCGGAGAACCACCCCTCGAAAGGCACATTTTTATCTACATCATCTACAGCATCTACAGTTTCCGCATAAACATGGGCTTTGTCGGCTGTAGATGAATGGGGAGCGGCTGTAGATGGGTTATTATCTACATTCTTTACAATCGTATCTACAGCCCCCAAACCCTCATTATTATTGGGTTTCTGTAAGGCTGTAGATGATGTAGATGATTTCGCTCTCTTAATATAATAGTGCTGTCCGTCCTCTTTGCGTGGTAAAACCTTATCAACGAACAGCCCGATGGATTCAAGGTTGCTCTTGATGTCATTAAACTTCTTCGCAAGCACGATTGCATTTCTGGGATAATATTTGTCGCTGGTGCTTATGCCGTGGTCGAAAGCAATGTTTAACAACTTGTTGTAAAGTTCGGAACACTTGCCAGACCAGTAATCCTTATCACGCATAAACTCCACAATCAGCGTGGCTACAGGGTCGCCCGCTATTGCTTCCTCGTTTTGGATTTGCCTGTTGGCGGCGTATTCATCAAGAAAGATTTGCCCCATACCCTCGCCCAATGCCTCGCCAATGGCATAACCCCAACGTGCGAAGTCTGCCATGCGCGGGAGATTGCACAGCTTCACGGTCGGATATATACCCATAGCCTTTGACAGCGTATCGAAGATGCCGCCCAATATTTCCGCTCTGTCGGTTTCAAAATTCGCCATTATCTCTGTCAATTCTTTGCGTTTATCGTCCTTGATACGCAGAAGTTCTATCAAAATCGAGCGGTCAAGCAGGTCAGCTCTTTTGGCTACATTCTGTATTCCGTTAATAGCGATACACCGTTGAAAGGTGAAAATCACATCCTCTGAGTTGGTATTTAGTTTACGTTGTTGTATTCCGCCGCCTGTTATCGCCCTGCATAGCGTGTCGCTTACTTCCTCGTTTATAAAGCTGACATTATCAAAGGGTAAAAACCAATGGTTCAGCAGATTGACAGCCAAAGTCCGTTGATTGCTTTGTAAGGTTAAGGTTTCCAATGATGATGGGTCGATAAGGTTTTTCAGTAATTCCGATGCGGTGCTTTTGGCTGCTCCTTTTTCGCCGTGGAGAATAATTGCGGAATGGGGGATATTCGGCACGAAACAACTAACTAACCAACACAGAAACAGGGTTTTGTTGTCTTTGAGATTGACATAATCCAAAATCTTATTGATGTTGCCGCCGTTTTTTGGTATGATTTGTTGTGACTGATGGCGAAAGCGGTTAAATAAAATGGGCGGCTCGTTTTCAATGCACCACCCATTTTTTGAGATTTTAACCGCCTGCCAGTCGTTATTGGTGAGGTCATACCAAAATTCATTATCACGCTCCGCAACACGGACGGACAGGCTGACGGAGTTCGGGTTATCGTACATAGCCTTTGCCGAACACGCACCCAAAACCTGTTTAATGGCATCATTGCTTATCGGTTGCCCGTAAGCGTTATAATACAATCCGATTAGCCATAATTCAAATGCACGGCTGCCGATTGACATAATTTCGGTATGGTTGTTTACAGTAACAGCAGAATATAAATCCTTTACATCACAATGGAAAAACGATGCTCCGCTTTCTTCCACAAGATTCATGAGCATTTGTGCTTTGGTTGGTTTCCCGCCGACAAACAACCCGCCGCTTTTTGTCTGTCCTTCGCCTTTATACTCTGTGGAATTGACCATTAAGTATGGTATGACAGATTTTCGTTCTTCTTCGGGAGTGGCTTCTATAAAGTCTGATATGTCATAGCCTTGCGGCAAGTCGGCGTTTTCCCCCTTCGCCGCAGTAAGGTCAATCATATTTATTTCTTCTGCCTTGCCTGCAAGGGATTTCGCAACGGCTTTCGCGTGATTCTTCCCCGCTTCGTCATTATCCGCGATAATATATGCTGTAGTACCAATAAATACATCAGAATATTCATTGCGCCATTTGCCCGCACCCATTGGGCAAGTTGTGGCAGTAAAACCTAATTTTGCAAGGCTTTCACAGTCTTTCTCGCCCTCAACAATAAAGATAGGACGGTGTTCCTCGATTGCCTTTGTTACGGCTTGGAGATTGTACAAAATGGGCGTTATACCCTTAAATACATCTTTCCAAATATATCTACCGGGGTTGTCGGGGTCGGGGCGGCGTTGCTTAAAGCCTTTTGGATTAAGACGGACGGTTGAATGTATGACTTCGCCGTTTATGTCTTTGTAATCGTAAATAGCGGATATATCCCATTTTGGCTTGCTGTTTACATTGTGCGGCGCGGGGTTTGCTTCGATAAATAAGTCCTTCATTTCAAGCCCCAAAGCCGCTACAATGCTTTCTTTTGAACACCCTGCATGGCAGTATAAAAGGATTTTCCCTTCCTTTTCGCTTACGGCAAGGCTTGGGTTCTTATCCTCATGCGAAGGGCAAAGAGCGGTGTATTGGCAGCCATCGCCCTTTACGCTTTTCAGTTTTTGTAATATTTCACTTAGTTGCATTTAAAAGCCTCCCCACTTTGGATGTCGCTTACGACAAGCCTTAGAATCTTATCGTCAATGCTTTCCGTTGCTTTTTCGCTGAACGATACGGACACTACGAAAGTCGTGTTGCCAATTTTACGGCTGAAATAGCTTGGTGTTGCTACCGTTGTTGCTGTTTTCGTGGTTTTGCTCGTCATTGTATCACTCCTTAAAAATTAATTTTAGTAATCTCATGCACAGCACACAAGATTACTCCCATCACTATTAGGAATTTCTGACATGGTTTTCGGAAGTCTTTTTTGAGAATCTATAAAATATTTTTACTTATATCCGTTTGGTATGGTATAATAGGTCAACAAATAATTTTTCAACAAGAAATTCGTACATAAGTGCAGGTGGGGGTTATTCGCAATAAATACATTACACAGTCAATGATGATTGAATCTATTGCCCGCCTTGAAGATGCGGCACGGACACAGGCTGAGTTTGAAAATGTGATTGAATGGTGGGATAAGAGGGATAAGAAGATAAGGGATGCTTTGGATAAAAAGATTCTGTCTGTTGCCAATGCGACATTTGATATTGGTTTATTCAAAAAAGGCGACCACAGGATGAAAAGCGTTTTTAACGGCAGAAATTTTTATTATGTAGATTACTTGAATTTAATTTATTGCTGTACCTGCCAGATGCACAATTTAATAGACGACAGCGACTTGTCACGGCTGATAGAAAAGGCAACGGACAAGCAAAAAGCTGTATTTTTTCCAAAAATTATTAAAAGATGTCATCCGAAGCAAATAGCCGAATGTCACGAAATGACAGACCGCAACGTGAGGGATATTGTAGATAGAATGGTATCAAATATCCGAAAGGGTATGTACGAAGTATTGAAAAAACGCCAAACCGAGGGTGTTTCGTTGACTTTACGGCAAAAGATTTTTTTGAACATTATAAACGAAGAAAAGGAAAAGGCAGAAAACCCAAAAGACAATAAAAAAGACGGACGGTGAGTAAATGAAATTTATAGACTTATTCGGAAAAGCAACGTCGCGTTGGATTAAATACAACGAGTATGACGCGGTGCAAGCTGAAAACGGCGATTGGTACATTACGCCAACTAAAGATGCCCTGCCGTCCGTTTATGACCCCATAGAAAAAGCCGAAGAAATGGTAGTAGAAGCCCTTAATATCGGTCTAAAACTGATGAGCGGAGCAAAGGAGTTTTATACAAAAGACCGCATGATAGCTGAAATATGCGTTTTCGCTGAAAAATACGGACTTCTGGGATTTATGACAGGCTTACCGACCACACCCGAATTAATGGAGTATGATTCGGTTTATTTACCGAAGAACCGTCATATTCGCAAGGCTTCTATGCCGTCAGAAGAATACACAAAGTTATTCTTCCCGTTTGATGGTAAGCTGGACGAGAATCCAAACCCAAACAGGCGGTACACCAAAGAGGACGGCAATATTATGGTTTCTCTCGCCGCAAGGACAAAGCCAAAAGCTGTTGAAATGGCGTATCAGCAGACTTACGCTGAACCCGCTGATTGGTTATTGACCCAATTCAAGGATTGGGCTATAATATTCGTAGGTAGTTTTCTTCATTATGAGCTTGTTGATACAAAAGATGCCGAGGATGCGGAACTCTACCGCCAAGCCATAGCCGCCTTTGATGGCAACGTGCCGTCTTTTCACATAGAATTGTTTGACAAGCCTGTGATGGTATGGGATTTTCATTCGCTTATGGCGGTGATTCATCTTGTGCTTGGGCTTATGATAACGGACGATAATCAGCCGCTACGGTCTTGTAAATATTGTAATCGGGCGTTTGTGGCTAAACACCCTAAAGCAGAATATTGTAAACCGTCTTGTAAAAACAAACATAATGTATATAAAAATAGGGGAAAAGGTGATATAGTAAAGTAAGAAGCAATCTTGTTCTCACACTTATAACGATTTTTGATGGGAGGTTTCTTTCATGTACAAAAAAATCGAACCGGCTCTACGTATGACAGCTAACGAGGCTTCCGCACAATATCCCGATGATTTTATTATTATGCAAATGGACAGCATGGACTTGTCTGATGATGTCGGAACTGTGCTTTACGTAGGTGACAACCAAAGAGAGTTATATGCTCTGGTTGTTAGTCTTAACCTGCCTTTTAGCGGCGTTGTTGATGGGCTTAATTATTATCGCAACTGTCTTGGGGGTGTTGTTGTAGGTGGCTGAAATTAAGTTTAATAAATTTGGATTTTCAATAATACCTTTTTATGTAAAAGCGAACAACACACCAACTATGTTTTCAAGACGGTATAAAGTAGACACAGGTGCAAACTGCACTACAATAAGCAAAGACTGGTTATTAGAACTTGGTTATGATGAAAACTGGATAAAATCGGGGCGGCGGCTAGAAGGTGATGCCCGTCCAACTGTGGCTTCGGGTTTGCCCCTCGATGACTGCTACGAAGTCATACTTCCCGAAATCCATATAGGTGGTTGGGTAGGTTATAACTGGCCTGTCCTCACCAGTCTTAGCTTACCCTTCAAATTTTTGTTGGGCACAGATTCCATGCAGTTTTTTAACTGGAATTTTGATTATGAAAACGACATTTGTAAGTTCGACTTAATCGCGGGCAAGCGTAAACTGTTATTCAACCAAAAAGAACAATCCATACACGCCATTGACGATACAGAACAAAAACAAGGCAAGATTTAATCACCCTGCCTTGTTTTGTTTGTTGCTATATCGCTATTTTCAAGCTATCTTTCTGTGAAGGCGCATTATCAAGAGATTCAAAAGAAGTACCCGCAAGGATTTCGGCACGTTCTGCTTTCTCTTTGGCTATACGCGCCGCTTTCTTTTTTGCGTAGACTCTGCGGTCGATTTCCCGCTCGTATTCCAATTCTTCGGGTGTCATAAGGCGGCGGGGCTTTCTACCTTTTGATAAGACGGTCGGCAATTCTTCTTGTGGTGGTTCTGTTTGGGAGAGTTCAATGTTGCCGATGAAGTTTAAGTGAATATCTACTTTCTGAATCCGCTTGCCCGTACTTTTGTCGGCTTCGTGGATTATCACTTTTTCGATAAATTCATTCAGAAGCAGGGGCGAAAACTCCTTAAACTCGGTATGTTTCTTCACCAGTTCCATAAAGCGGTCTACTTTTACGCTATCTTTGTTGAAGGTATCAATTTCAGCCTGTAGCCGTTCTATTTCGCCGTCAAGGTCAGTTTGCTCTGTGTCATATCCTTTGAGAAGGTCTGTAAAATGGCTTTCGGGGATTTTACCCAAACCGTATGTTTCAAACAGCTTTTTTACGAGGGCAGACACTTCCTCACGGCGGCGTTTGGCTTTGGTAAGCCGCTTTTTGTTATCCTTAACCGCCGTTTCCTGTTGCAATACGGATGTTTGGCGTACACGCTCCATAAACTCCGCTTCGTTGGTTCGGGCGTAACTGCTTACCCGCTTTATGGTGTCCAGTATCAGGGCTTCCACAACCTCAACTCTTATATAATGACAGGTGCATTTCCGCTCTCTGCTGTGATGGCGGTAACTGGAGCATACATATTCATTGTGCGGTTTATGTGAATTATCCATTTTGCCTTGCTTGTGGAACATCTTTTGGCCGCAATCAGCGCAGTACAGCACACCCGTTAGTGGATTTGGTTCACCTGTTGCTCTTTGGGGTCTGCGGCGTGTTTCACGCAAACGCTGTACAACCGTCCATTCCTCCTCGGTGACGATGGCGGGGATAGCACCCTCGAATACCAGTTTGCCGTCGGGATTGGGTTCGCGTTTTTTGGATTTGTAGTTGTCTTTTGTGGTTTTGTTGAGGACTTTTCTACCCATGTATTCCTCTTTGCTTAAAATGTTTACAATGGTAGCAATCGCCCATTGTGTGGGCTTGCATGATGGAAATTTCCTCATGCCCGCGCCGATATTCGCCCAATGTGATGATGGGTTTAATACGCCCTCGGCTTCTAATTCATTAGAAAGCTGTGTAGGGCTTTTCCCTGCTATAATGCCAAGAAACAGACGTTTAACAATCGGTGCGGCGGCTTCGTCCAATATCCATTTTTGGCGGTCGTTGGGGTCGTGGATATATCCATAAGGCAAAGCCCCTGTAACATGGTTGCCGTTGGCGGTTCTTGCCCCAAATATAGCCTTGATTTTACGGCTTGTGTCACGGGCTTGCCATTCGTTTATTATGTTGCGAAATGGGGCGAAATCGTCAATTCCGTGGCTTGAATCCACGTTGTCGGTAATAGCGATAAACCTTACGCCATTTTCCCTGAACTTCTCCATCAGAAGCTCTACACGCAAAAAATCGCGCCCTGCACGGCTCATATCTTTGCACAAAACCGTTGATACCGTGCCTTTATCTACTTCATTAAGAAGTTTTGTCATGCCGGGTCTATCCCAGCGAGTGCCGCTCCAACCGTCATCTGTTAGATGCACAAGGTTGGTGAAGCCGTTGCGGTTGGCGTATTCTTCTAAGAACGCCTTTTGATTTTCAATGCTCAACGATTCGTTGGCTCGTTCGTCCTCACGGCTTAAACGGCTGTACAGAATGGTTTGTTTGGTTGCGGTCATACAATCTCTCCTATCCTAATTATTTGGGGATTCGCAAGAGGGTTCAGCTTGCCGAATATAAACCTCTCACTATTAGGAATTTTAGATAGGGTTTTCGGAAGTCTTTTTTTGAACAAGGTAAAAATATTTCCCTGTTGCAAATCCTTCCTTGATTGTACAGACCTTTCGGATTTTTGAGCGTCTTTCTATTTGCCATAATAAGATTGTTTGATAGAGCGTTCAATCCGTAATACAAAGCCTGTCCGTCTTGGAATAGTTCTTGTGTCGTAAACGGCACAAAAATAGCGGTGCTTGATGTTGTCAAGCCTCGCTCTATTTCAATTTGGTTTATGCCCAACGGCAGGGAGGACATAAGTGCCTGTTCCTGTTGGAAGTCCAGCCTTTTCAAAGCACAGTTGTACTTTTGAGCAATACCCGATGCGGCAAATACAAGGTTTTCCAGTTTCCGTTTGGTGGGCGCGGTGTTCAGCACTATGACAGTAACTAAAAACATCCTCTCATTGCGTGATTGCAATTCTTTGAGGATGTTCTTTGCTTCATCGCCGTAAGTGGCTATATCTGTGGGAATTACATCGTAGAGTAGGAAAGGGCTGCCTTGCCGCATTTCGGCGGTAGGTTTGCCCAGACCCCTCCCAGAACCGGACTTACACCTCTCGATGTATCCGGCTCGCCATCATTGTTTCAGATTATAG
>Ga0131853_10001428_pt1 | contig 42748 bp, 35 predicted proteins | sample TergutLab28metaG_FD_92764 | JGI IMG/M metagenome (GOLD analysis project Ga0131853, IMG submission 92764) | Labiotermes labralis P1 segment gut microbial communities from Petit-Saut dam, French Guiana - Lab288 P1 (version 2) (version 2) | ecosystem: Host-associated > Arthropoda: Insects >...
CCCCACACGGGCTTCCTGCCCGTCGCGCGCTTGAACGTGTCGTAAAGCGCCAGCTTTAGGGTCATCTTGCCGATGTCGCAGCGCTCTTCCGCCAATATTCGCGAACCGGAGCGCACATACAGCCGTAGCGCGCCGTCCTCGGCGGCGCACGACACGTTTATCTCATTTTCCGCAACTTCGCCGCGAATGTCCCGCTCAAACTTCTCGAAGCTCTCATTTGGATAGAATATCTGGGCTACGGTCTGCACCTCGTTGTCGAAGCGCCCGTCCAGGCCGGCAAGCTCGAATTTCATCAGGATTTGACGTAGGGATTGTTTTTGCGCTCGTGTTCAATGGTCGTCATGCGCATGTGTCCGGGGTAGACCAGAGTGTCGTCGGGGAGAGTGTAGAGCTTGCGTTGTATGCTGGCTTCGAGTGTGCCGAAGTTCCCGCCGGGGAAGTCCGTGCGCCCGATAGACTCGTGAAACAGCGTGTCGCCGGAAAAGAGCGTTCCGTCGTCCTCGATGTAGTAGCATACGCCGCCCTTTGTATGACCCGGCGTCGCGATAACCCTGACGCTTGTCCCGCCGACCTTTAGCGTATCGCCGTCCTTGAGGAGCATGTCCGGGCTTACGCCGTAGTCGGTCCCATAAACTTCGTGCGCGAAATTGAGCTTGGAGTCGCCAAGCAGCTCACGCTCGTCGGCATGAGCCGCCACGGGCGCGCCGGTATGGGTAGCCAGCTCTTTTACGGCCATTATATGGTCGAAATGTCCATGCGTCAGCAGTATATACTCCGCCTTGATACCGGATTCACGCAGAAAGTCTATGATCTGTCCGGCTTCGCCGCCCGGGTCGATAACGGCGCCCTTGCCGCTTGCTTCGTCGTAGATTACATAAACATTCACTTGATACGTCTTCGTTACAATCTTCTTAATATTCATCCGTACACCCCATTACGCCGTAGTCCTTATAATCTCCGACACGCCTCTGATCTTCTTCAATTCGCCTATAACCTTGTCGAGCTGTTTTTTTGACGTGATCTCGATGCCCAGATCGATCACGGCCTCGCCCTTTATTACATCGCCTCTAAAGTAGACCATGCTGATCTCCATCTTTACGGGTATAAGTGAGATGTCGTTCATCAGCCCCGACCTGTTCTGGCAGAAAATCCGCAGATCGGATCGGTACTTAACGCCGTCCATCTGTTTATCGGGCAATTCCCAGTCGGCTTCGATAAGGCGCTGGCGCTCGACTTCCGCCAGGTTTGTGACGTTTACGCAGTCCGCGCGGTGGATCGAAATGCCGCGCCCGCGGGTGATGAACCCGATTATCTCGTCACCGGGAACGGGGCCGCAGCACTTGGAGAAGCGCACGCCGATGTCGGTTACGCCGCGTACTGATATTACGCTGTTCTTGGCGCGCTCGATGTTGTTGTCGATAGGGCGTTCGGGCGCAAGCTGTATTACCGGCGGCGCGGTCTTCGCCTGCTCCTTCTCGATCTCGTCGCTGAACAAGGCGACGACCCTGCCTTCCTTGACCGCGCCGCGGCCTATGGAAGCCAGCAGGGTGTCCCAGTCCGGCAGGTTGAACTTGCCAAGCACTATCTTCTTGCGCGCGGACGTGGCGATCTCCTGAATTTTGTGCCCCTTGGACAACGCGGATTTTTCCAATAATTCCGCGCCCCTGGCGACGTTTTCCTCCTTGTTTTCACGCCTGAACCACTGGTTGATCTTGTTGCGGGCCTGGCTTGTCTTGACAATCTTGAGCCAGTCCGGGCTTGGCCCCTTGCCGCCCTTGTTTGTGATTATCTCGACCATGTCGCTGTTCTGAAGCTGATGGTCGAACCTGACATGCGCGCCGTTGACCCTTGCGCCGGACATCTTGTTGCCGACCTCGGAGTGTATCGTATAAGCGAAGTCTATAGGCGTACTTCCCCTAAGAAGCGTTATTATCTGGCCGCGCGGAGTCATACAGTATATTTTTTCGGCGAATACGTTAAGTTCGTCCTTCACCGTAGAGAGGTACTCGTTGTTGTTGGAGGTCTCCTTCTGCATGTCCATCAGGCGCTTGAGCCACTCAAGCTTTTCGTCCTCGGCGCTCTTGGTGACGCTGCCGTCGGCTCCGGCTTTGTAGCGCCAATGGGCGGCGATTCCGTATTCGCTGATGCGGTGCATCTCCCATGTTCTTATCTGTATTTCTACGGGAATGCTCTCCGGCCCGATTATTGCGGTATGCAGGGACTGGTAGCCGTTGGGCTTGGGGTTTGCGATATATTCCTTGAAGCGCCCCGGGATCGGCGTAAACCAATCGTGGATAAAGCCCAGAACTTCATAGCAGTGGATGTTGTCGTTGACGACAATCCGCACCGCGAACAGATCGAATATTTGCTCAAGCGTCTTGTTCTGCGTCCTCATCTTCTTGAATATGCTGAAGAAGTGTTTCGGACGGCCGTCCACCGAGGCTTCGATTCCATGCTGATTGATCCTGCTCTGAAGCTGCTGCGACAGGTGGTCGATATAGTCCATCCGCTCGGACTGCTTGCGCCGTATCTTGTCGGAAAGGTCGAAGTATTCTTCGGGATATAGGTAGCGGAAGGACAAGTCCTCAAGCTCGATCTTTATTTTGGCGATACCCAGCCTGTGCGCCAGGGGGCCGTAAATGTCCAGCGTTTCCTGAGCTTTCTCTTTCTGTTTCGCCTCGGACATGGCTTTGAGCGTACGCATGTTGTGGAGTCTGTCGGCGATCTTTATCAATATGACACGTATGTCGTCCGACATGGATATAAACATCTTGCGCAAATTCTCGGCCTGCATCTCGTCGCGTTGAATCTTTTCCCGGTGCTTGTCGGGCTTGGCTTCGTCGGAACCCGGCTTTCGAGTGCTTTCCTCGACTTTGTCAAGCTTGGTTACGCCGTCCACGATGTTTGCGACTTCAACGCCGAACATCTCGGATATCTTGTCGTAGCCGTAGTGAGTATCCTCGATAACGTCGTGCAGCAGCCCGGCGATGACCGACTCTGTGTCCAGCTTGAGCTCCGTCAGTATCACCGCAACCGACAGCGGATGCACGACATAGGGCTCGCCGGACTTGCGCAGTTGGCCCTTGTGCGCTTCTACGGTGATGTCGAAAGCCTTCTTGATGCGCGAAAAATCTTTGGAAGGATGGTATGATTTCATGTTCTTGATTATCTCGTCGTACAGACCCTGGATAACCTCGTCGTATGTCTGTTCCGGGACTTGATTGGCGCTCATGGTATCATCCTCCTTTCCAATGGATTAAATTTCACTAAATCTGATACATATATTATATTCAAAATTGACAAATGGTCAACTAAATTATTTAGAACCTGTGTTCAGTACCCGAAATGCCGGCTAGAAGTGGCGATTTTTCGCCAATCTAGGAAGGAGTGACGCCGCGTACCCGTGTGGTACGCAAGAAGCGACTGACGACGAGTGGCGGAAAACCGGGGTCCCCACGAGGCCCGCTTCTGGCTTCGTGGGGTGGAGTTCGGCCTTCTGGGCAGCGTTGAGCGGTACTGAACACAGGTTCTTAGAATCCGTGGCAATAACCGTAATGTCGTATGGCGCGGCGGACTCCGCCACGCAAGCTTGGTTTTGTCTTCGTGGGGGAGTCCGGCCGCAAAGGCGTCGTTACGATTGTTGAATGCGGGTTCTTATAGGAATATGCAGCTCAATCTGCATCACGCGTCGGGGTAAACAGCACGGAATCTTGCGATTCCGCGCACCCCTCCTTTGATGCAGTTTCGCAGTCATATTCCTATAGCAAACCGTGACTTGCTATTTCAGATTGGCTAGTATGGTCTTAACATATGTCCAGGTTCGGTTCAGAGAGGGAAGGTTCACCTTTTCGTCGGGGGAGTGGAGGCCGTAGGTGTCCGGGCCTATCGAAATGCTGTCAAGCCCCGGAATTTTGCCGCCAAGTATGCCTGGTTCCAGACCGCCGTGCCTGCCTTCTACGAGGGGCTCCTTGCTGTACATTTCGGTATAGACCCTGACAGCGACGTCACGCAGCTTGGAGTTCGGGGAGTATTCCCATTCCGGGTATTCGCCGGAAAACTCGATTTTCGCGCCAAGTATACGACCCAGCAGCTTGATCCTCTGCTCGACGGATTCTTTGCGCGTCCTGACGGAACTGCGCGTCGCAAGCTTGACGTCTACGGAGTTGTCCCGCGTGGTGACGACGGCGACGTTGTTGGACGTCTCGACCAGGTTCTCCATCTCGAGGCTGCGCGCTATTACGCCGGAGGGCGCAAGCAGTACCAGCCCAAGTATTTTTGTCACACATTCCGGTGAAAGCGCCTTCGCCGCGGGGCTTGCGGCTTTCACAGCCGTAAGGCTTACGCCGGATTCGTTGACTCGGTACTCTTTCTTATAATTTGCCTGGATTTGTTCGACCTTGGCAAGTAAGCTCTGTTCGTCGCTTTGAGAGACCACAATTGTGGCTGAGCACTCCCGCGGGATGGCGTTGTCCATGGAGCCGCCGTTTATCTTGACCAGACACAGCCCGATGTCGTTCATCAGCAGTTGTATTGCCCTTGCCATCAGTATGTTGGCGTTGCCGCGCTCGTGTATTATGTCGCCGCCGGAATGTCCGCCAAGCAGGCCCTTGAGCGAAAGATCATAACAAGTATACCCAGCCGGTATGTTTTCCCATACAACATCCAGGCTGGCCAGTGACCTGATCCCTCCGGCGCAGCCAGCGGTTATAAGCCCCTCCGTGGTGGTGTCCAGGTTTATCAGCGTCTTGGATGACAGGTCGCTTACATCAAGAGCCGCCGCGCCAATCAAGCCGATTTCTTCCTCGGTGGTGAACACGCACTCAAGCGGAGGATGCGCGATGTCGCCGCTGTCCAGCAAGGCAAGCATCATGGACGCGCCAATTCCGTTGTCGGCCCCCAAGGTCGTTCCGTCGGCTCTGAGGAACTCGCCTTCAAGCACAAGCCTGATGGGGTCTTTCTCGAAGTCGTGCACGGTGTCGTTGTTCTTTTCGCATACCATGTCGATGTGAGCCTGGAGCATTACGGGCGCGCTCGACTCATAGTCGGCCGTGCCGGGCTTCTTGATTACTACGTTCAGCTTCTCGTCCGTTCTGTGCCATAGCCCGCGCTGCTTCGCAAAGTCGGCGATGTACGCGCTGAGCTCGGCCTCATTGCGCGATCCGTGCGGAATCGAGCATATTTTCTCGAAGAACGCCAGCACGTCTGCCGGCTCGATACCTTTAGTTACCATAACGCATTCTCCTCATTGTGTGTGCCATATTTTGGCCATTATAACATACCGCAAGAATTTTAACAATGATTTATGAATTATTGAACATGCGACGGAAGCGTCACAATTCCTTGACATGACGCTGCGCACATGCTATCATATACATAATTTTTAACGAATATTACGCCTATAACACAGAGAGTATGCCAAAATGCCTGATAAACGCCTAACAATTTCAGATGCCAGAGCGGCAACGCACAAACTTATCGTAAAAACGCTGGGATCCGTGCCGCCCCATATTTCGGATATGTGTATCCACTTGTCAAATGGGATGGGCAAGGGGGTGCGTACCTCATTGCTGCTCATCTGTGCGTCGGATAACGAAGGGCTTGTCGGCACTGACGCCGTTTCGGCCTCTGCTGCCGTTGAGCTGTTCCACCTGGCCACGCTCGTCCACGACGACGTGATCGACGACGCGCCGCTCCGCCGCGGAAGGCCGGCGCTCCATGCCACGTTCGGGCGCAAACAGGCCGTCATCTGCGGCGACTATATACTGTGCCTGGCGGCATCGCTGATTGCCCCGATTGGCGAACGCTACCGCGAATATGACGCCTTAGCCGAAAAGCTGGCAAGAATTGTCGCAAGCGTGGCGGCCGGTGAGCTTCGGCAACTTCAAAACAACCGTAACATAGACCTCGACGTCCATACATATCTGCGCATTATTGGTGGCAAGACAGCCGCTCTTTTTTGCGCGTCGGCGCTTGCGGGCGCCGCAATCGCGCGTCACAGCCAGAGAGAGGTGCGCGCGCTTGCACGTTTTGGCCGCACTTTCGGTATGGTCTTCCAAATCGCCGACGACTGCAAGGACTATGAGTTCAGTGAAGACAAAGCGCTCAAGACCGTTGGAAGGGACATAGGCGAGGGTATTGTCACCCTCCCGCTGATTCTTACCCTTAGACAAGCCCCCGAACTACATCTGTTTGCAAGATACGCCTTTGATGAGGCCGGATCAGATCAGACAAGGAAAAGGCTGATACAAGACGTCGTGTCACGAAGGGGTACGGATCAGGCGCGCAACTTCTGCGACAGGCTCGCCGCCAAAGCTGTTCGATCCCTCAGAAACGGCGGATTCAACCCAAGCAAGGTAAGCGCGCTCACAGAACTTCTTGAACAAATTTAGTAATGCAAATAAGTAACAATCGAAATCCATTCATATATTACATATTGAAATCAGCCGCCGGCATACAAAGCGAAAGTTTCTCCTTTTTGTATGCCGGCGGCTGACTTTTTTATTGACATTTTCGCCTTGTAAGGCACTGTATTACTGCGGATACGTCATGTTTTCGGGTTTCATGTTCATCAGGACTTCATCGTAGTAGATGCGGGCCTCCCACTTTGCAAGGGTCAGATTGTGCTCATTGCAGTTTCCGCATGTATCGGACGTCGTGTAGGGGACGACACCCTCGAAATCCAGCACCGACTTGTATGCACGCCTAAGCAGGTCAAGCACATCCTCCGGGCTCAAGTCCCCCTTCATAATCATGTACATACCGGTGCGGCAGCCCATGGGGCCTATGTAGATCAGTTCATCGGCTACGCCGCTTTCCTCGCTTCGCATGTATACGGCCAGCAGATGCTCCACCGAATGTACCGCTGATATCTCCATAGGAGGCTCTGTGTTGCACAGCTTCATCCGTACGTCGAACGTCGTAATGCAATGGTCGCCCACATAGTCCTTGCGCGAAACGTATACGCCTCGCTGCAGCCTGTCATGGTCAATTTTAAAGCTGGTAACGTCCATATTCTCACCTCATTATATTTTCATCGCAACTATGTGCCATGGTATATCAAGACAGCCGAAACTGCAAGCGGCCAAGGCTTGGGATCATATAATTATAGTACCACATATATTCCGCCAGGGCAAGCGAAATAGCGCGTCTTTTATAGATAGGCACAGAGATTTGGTGCGGCACTTATGCAGGCAAGTGTTGACATACCTGGCTTAAAACATTATAATACTAGCTATGCAACAATATCGCGGCAGTCTAATATTATGGGAGTAGCTGTCCATCGGCTAATCTGGAATATTGGAGTGCTGCGGATGTCCGACATAGTATATGCGCTGGCTTTGGCGCTGGTGATTTCGATTGACGCTTTTGTGTGCGCCTTTGCTTATGGCAGTGAAAGGATCAGAGTACCCGCTGCGTCTGTGGCCGTTATTACCGCGGTATGTACAGCGGTGCTGATGTTGTCGATGTCGCTCGGAGGGCTGGTAATGACGGTGCTTCCCGGGTGGCTGGCGCCGGTGCTGAGCTTTGCGATACTGTTTGCGCTTGGAGCGGCGCGCGTGCTGGACGGCTTCGTAAAGAGACTGATACGTAGGCGCGCAAGCTTTGATAAGCAGGTGCGCTTCCGGGCGCTGGGACTTAGTTTTATACTGCATCTCTATGCCGATCCATCCAAGGCCGATCTGGATTCGTCCAAGACGATTTCCCCAAGGGAAGCCGCGGCTCTTGCCGTAGCGCTTTCGCTGGATTCCGTGGCTGTAGGCATAAGCGCGGCCCTTGCCGGCGTATACATGATATATCTTGCACTTGCGGCGCTTGCCGCGACGGCGCTTGCTCTTACGCTTGGGCTGGCCGCAGGGAGGCGCATATCGCGCAGCCTGCCGATAGACGTCAGCTCCGCCGGCGGCGTCGTACTAATCCTTCTTGCGCTGGCAAGACTGGTTCTGTAGGAGGAATGTAATGAACCCGTTCAACATGGACCCCTTAGCTCTTGGAATGCGGCTGGCCGCGCTCATTATCGCCTTTACCGTGCATGAGCTCAGCCACGGCCTTATGGCATACATGCTGGGCGACAAAACCGCCAAGAACGACGGGAGACTCACGCTAAACCCCATTCGTCACATCGACCCCATGGGGCTTGTATTTCTTATGATATTTTCGTTCGGCTGGGCCAAGCCTGTAATGGTTGACCCGCGAAACTTCCAGTATCCCAAGCAGGACATGGCTCTGACCGCCGTGGCGGGCCCCTTGTCCAATTTTATCATGGCATTTGTCACAACAATGATTTTCTATCCGCTTGTGATGTCGGCCGGAAGCGTCGCGGCCCTGGGCGCGCTCGGCGTATTCCTGCAGTTTATGATTATTATTAATCTGGCGCTTGGAATATTCAACCTGCTGCCGATCCCGCCGCTGGACGGCTCCAAGCTGTTTGGCGTAATACTGCCGGATCGCACGTACTTCACGTTTATAAGCATGGGCAGCCGCTATGGTATGATACTGCTGCTGATACTCATCGCGACAAACCAGCTTGTGCCAATCATTTCCATGCTTCACAGCTTCGCCTTCAATCTCCTGATAGACATTGCCAGATTCATTTATACATGACCGCCGGAGTCTACGTTCACATACCGTTTTGCGTGCGAAAGTGCGCTTACTGTGATTTTCTGTCATTCTCCGGCCTGAGTGATTTGCGCGCCCCGCCGTACATAGACGCCTTGCTGGACGAAATATCGCGCTGCGACGCGCTCGACGCTCTGTCGATTCCGTCCGTGTTCCTGGGCGGCGGTACGCCAAGTGTGCTGGACGAAGCCTCGCTTTCGGCCATCCTAAATGCGATAGCGCGCAAGGCCGATATATCCGCCGCCGAGATTACGCTGGAGGCCAACCCAGGCTCAGATGCCAACCGCGCGAAACTCAGCTCTCTCAGGTCTTCGGGTTTCAACCGGCTGAGTATCGGACTGCAAGCCGCACAGGACGGAATGCTGGCCGCGCTTGGACGTTCTCACACACTTTCCGACTTTCTTGATATCCGCGAAGCGGCCGCATCAGCAGGATTCAGAAATATTAACGCCGACGTAATGTTCGGTCTGCCCGGTCAAACGCCCGACGATCTGGCACAAACCATCGGACTTCTGGTAAGCCTGGATATACCGCATATAAGCGCCTACTCGCTTACTATCGAGGATTCGACGCCTTTTGGCAAGATGCTTCGAGAAGGCGCGATATACCTCCCGGACGAAGACGCCGAGCGCCGCATGTACGCGCAAGCCCGGCAAAGCCTGGCCGGCGCAGGATACACCCAGTACGAGATCAGCAATTTCGCGCGGCTCGGTCGGGAGTGCATCCACAATATACTTTATTGGACGCGTCAAAATTACTTAGGCTTTGGCCTTGGAGCCCACTCTCTCGTAAACAATACGCGCTGGCGCAATACCGACGACATGCACGAATACATCGTGTCTAAAGGCGAACACGCGAGCATAGTCCGCGACGCTGAAGACCTCGACACGACAGCCCAAATGGAGGAATTTATCTTCTTGGGCCTTCGCATGACGAACGGAATATCCGCCGCCGAATTTCACCGGCAGTTTGGGGTCGATTTGCACACACGCTTCGGCGCTCAAATTCTCAAGTACCAACATCTTGGACTATTGGAAATCAGAGGCGACCTTCTCCGGCTAACCCCGAACGGCGTCAACGTCTCCAATATAGTCTTGGCCGACTTTTTATAATACTCCATGGAAAGGCAGATTAAACATGACCGGAAGAATATTCACTATTATCTCACTTACAGCGGCAGTTGCCGTACTGCTCAGCAGTTGCGTAAACATGCCGTCAAGTGCAGCAGGCGCTGTCCAAGGCACCGGCGAGATGGTTTCCCGCGATTTCCAGACCGAGGACTTTACCTCCATAGATATCAGCGGCTCGTTCACTGTGATTTACCGACAAGATCAAAACATATCCGTTGTTGTGGATATGCAGGAAAATCTCTTTCAGCATCTGCAAGTTTTGGTACGGGGCGGCACGCTATACATCGATTCCGCAAGACAGTTTAATACAAGCAACGCAAACAGGCCGCGCCTGTACATCAATGCCCCGGCCCTGGAGGCAATAAGATTCAGCGGCGCAATCGATGCGGCGGAATGGGATGCTATATCCATCCAAAGCTTTTCGGTCAGCGTCGAAGGCGCAGCAAACATTGCTCTAGCCCTGGAAGCGGATCAGCTCGACGTATCTGTCGCGGGAGCGTCGAATATCGAACTCTCCGGGAATGCCGCTGCTGCCGGTATTTCGATAGAGGGGGCGGGCCGTGTCTCCGCCGATAATCTTCAAACAAGGGATGCCAATGTCAGTATATCCGGCGCCGGCGGCGTGATAATAGCCGTGTCGGATAACTTGGATGTCTCCATTGACGGCGCAGGGAGTGTTCGGTATATAGGCAGCCCGAACGTTACCCGAAGCATCGCGGGCATTGGGACGGTTCGACATAATTAGTATAATCAAATTTTCAAAATACCACTTGACATTTACGGCGTCAGGTGGTATTTTATATGTAAGACTTAGCACTCACCGCGATCGAGTGCTAACAAAACGGGAGACAGCCTATGGACTCTGCAAAAACATATCCCGACATGCCAAAGTACACCCGCGGCGAAGAGTTGTTCAATATGATAAGCCATATCGTAGGCGGCGGGCTTGGCGTGGTCGCCCTGTTGGCTTGCGTAATTGTCGCGGCCTACCACCAGAATATTTGGGGTATTGTCAGCGGCATGATATACGGTTTTTCGGTAATACTGTTGTTCACAATGTCCAGTGTTTATCACGGCCTTCGTGTGGGGCTGCCCAAGCGAGTGTTCCGTGTGCTGGATCATTGCACGATTTCGATATTAATCGCGGGGACGTACACCCCCGTGCTTCTGACTCGATTCCGCGAGGCGTACCCCGAACACGCGTGGATGATCTTCGCCGCGATCTGGGCGCTGGCGATAGCGGGCGTTGTGATGAACGCCGTAAATCTTAGGCGATTCCTGGTGCTGTCGGTGATTTGCTACCTTGGAATGGGCTGGATGGCTATGCTTCGCATCGACCAGCTTATCGAAGTACTGGGAAGCACGTTCTTCGTGATGATATTAACCGGGGGAATACTGTACACTGTGGGGGTTCTTTTCTACGCCCTGGGCAAGCGCAAGAAGTACATGCATTCGATATTCCACATTTTCGTGATAGCGGCGTCTGTACTGCACTCGGTCGCAATCGCCGTATTTGCAATGCCCTAGGGTTTATACACCTAGACCAGAAAGCCGAGGTGATACCAATGGTCTTGAACGAGCGGAAAATAAGGATTCTCGAGGCAATTATCAATGACTATATCAACACCGCCGAGCCCATTGGCTCTCGCACAATCGCCAAAAAGTACAACATGGGCATAAGCTCAGCGACAATCCGCAACGAAATGAGCGACCTTGAGGAAATGGGCCTGATCGTGCAGCCGCACGCTTCGGCCGGGCGCGTCCCGTCCGACAAGGGCTACCGCCTGTACGTCGACAACCTGATGCCCAAGCACGACATAACGCCTGCCGAGGCCGCGTTTCTGCATCAAATGATAATCAACAACATCAACCATATAGACTTTCTGATGAAGGAGATCGCCAAGGCCATCTCCGTATTGACCAGGTACGCGACAATCGTCTCCGAGCCCAAGTTCTACAAGACGACAATCAAGCATGTACAGCTCGTTCCAATTGACGAGCGCTCTATCGTGCTGGTGCTTGTTACCGACTCGAACGTAGTCAGGAACCAAGTTATATCCCTGGCGGACGCGCCCGATTACGAGCAGTTGCAGCGTCTTACGTCCCTGCTTAACGACCGTCTCAAGGGTCTGTGTTCCGCCGATATCGGCGACGCTCTGTTCACAGACATCATACATAACGCGCCTGAAGCGGATCGCGCCGCTGTCTCCGTCATTCTCTCGACGATCATGTCTGCCATAGAGAATGAGGACGGCCGTCAGGTCTATGCGGGCGGCGTTAAAAATATATTGGCCTTTCCAGAGTTCAGCGATGTGGACAAGGCTCGTAAGCTCTTCCACGCTCTGGAAGAGCGCGAGATGCTCATAACTCTGTTAAACAGCGGCGACGAGTCCGACAAAATTCAGGTCGTTATCGGTTCCGAAAATACTGTCGACGAAATGAAGGACTGCTCGCTCGTAAAAGCCAGCTACCGCTTTGGCGGCCGAAACTACGGCTCCATAGGCGTGATCGGCCCCACGCGCATGAACTATGTCCAAGCCATGTCAATACTAAGCGGCGTGGTCAAGAACATTAACAAGGCACTGGGAGAACTGTCAGGTGGTTAGCGTGATCCGCAAAGTACGCCAAATTACTACATGTATAGCAATAACGAAAGGATAATGCAAATATGTCAGGCAACGAGCATAAGGTCGAGCCCGCGCATGAATACGAAGCTGACGGCGAAACCGCAGAATGTGTGCCGGAGGCCGAAGTGGAGCTGTGTGAACCTGAAACCCATGCGGCAAACGAACTGGCCGGGCTGAACGACAAGTATCTCCGCGTACTTGCGGAGTTCGATAATTTTCGCAAACGTACGGCGAAGGAGAAGGCCGGTATGTACGACGACGGAGTAGTCGAGGCTGTAACAAAGTTCCTGCCCGTTATCGACAACCTCCGGCGCGCGCTGGACTCCGCCTCGCAGCAATCCGGCGACCCGCTCTACAAGGGTGTAGATATGATCCTCAGCCAACTGCTCAAGACGCTTGGGGAGCTCGGCGTCGAAGAGATCGCCGCCGTAGGCGAACCTTTCGACCCTAACCGCCACTTCGCCGTCGCGCACGCTGAAGATTCCAACTACAGCGAAAACACCGTCGCCGAAGAGCTCCAGAAAGGCTACAAATATAAGGACAAGGTATTGCGGCACAGCATGGTTAAAGTAGCTAATTAATATAATATTATCCATTTATATCATTACTATATAATTATACCATATTACTACAGGAGGAATATATATGGGGAAAATAATCGGAATTGACCTCGGAACTACCAACTCATGCGTGGCCGTAATGGAAGGCGGACAGCCGGTTGTAATAGCCAACACGGAAGGTATTCGGACGACTCCGTCCATAGTTGCGTTTACAAAGCAGAACGAGCGTCTTGTGGGCGAGACCGCAAAACGCCAAGCCGTAACGAACCCCGACAACACCATCATGTCCATCAAGCGCCGGATGGGGTCGGATTACAAGGTAAATGTAAATGAGAAGACGTACTCTCCGCAGGAAATTTCGGCGATGATACTGCAGAAGCTCAAGGCCGACGCGGAAGCCTACCTTGGCGAAGGCATCGCCGAAGCCGTAATAACCGTGCCCGCCTATTTTACCGACAGCCAGCGTCAGGCCACCAAGGATGCCGGAAAGATAGCCGGACTTGATGTCAAGCGTATAATTAACGAGCCCACGGCGGCTGCCCTTGCATACGGGCTCGACAACGAGAAGGAACAGAAAATAATGGTGTACGACCTGGGCGGCGGAACATTCGACGTGTCTATAATCGACATCGGCGAGGGAGTTATCGAGGTTCTTGCCACATCGGGCAACAACCGTCTGGGCGGCGACGACTTCGACGAGCGCGTTATCAAGTACCTGGTGGAAGAGTTCAAGAAGCTCGAGAGCATTAATCTCTCACAGGACAAGATGGCCATGCAGCGCCTCAAAGAAGCCGCCGAAAAGGCTAAGAAGGAGCTCTCAAGCGTAGCGTCCACAAGCATAAACCTTCCTTTCATCACCATGAACCAGGACGGCCCCAAGCACATGGACATTACACTGACCCGCGCCAAGTTCGACGAGCTTACATCCGACCTTGTCGAGGCCACCCTTGGCCCCGTACGCACAGCTCTTCAAGACTCTGACCTGTCTCCCGGCGACCTTACAAAAGTATTGCTTGTAGGCGGCTCCACACGTATTCCAGCCGTACAGGAAGCCGTCAAGAAGCTGACCGGCAAGGAGCCGTTCAAGGGAATCAACCCTGACGAATGCGTTGCCCTTGGCGCATCCATCCAGGGCGGTAAGCTGGCGGGCGACGCCGGCGCCGGCTCGATACTTTTGCTGGACGTGACTCCGCTTTCCCTTGGCATAGAGACCCTGGGCGGCGTGGCCACAAGGTTAATCGAGCGCAACACAACCATTCCGGCCAATAAGAAGCAGACGTTCTCCACTGCCGAAAATAATCAGACCGCCGTGGATATTCACGTAATACAGGGCGAGCGCCAGCTTGCTAAGGATAACAAAACCCTTGGCCAGTTCCGGTTGGACGGAATCGCCCCGGCTCCGCGTGGAGTGCCGCAAATCGAGGTCGCGTTCGACATCGACGCGAACGGCATAGTAAACGTGTCCGCCAAGGACTTGGGCACGGGCAAGGAGCAGAAGATCACCATAACGTCCAGCACCAACATGAGCCAGGATGAAATCGAGCGCGCCGTCAAGGATGCCGAACGCTTCGCGGAAGAGGACAAGAAGCGCAAGGAAGCAATAGACACAAAGAACGAGGCCGACTCGATGGTGTTCCAGACCGAAAAGCTTCTCAAGGATTTGGAGGAAAAGATCGAGCCCGCCGACAAGGAGCGCATCGAAGCCGAGCTTGCCAGCCTCAAGCGCGTCACGGAGTCGACGTCTCTGGAAGACCTCTCCGACGCCGACGTGGCCAACCTCAAGGAAGCCACAGAAAAGCTGACCGCCGTGTTCCATGAAGTCTCGGCGAAGCTCTACAGCCAGACTCAAGACCAGGGCCAGCCGCAGGGCGAACCGCATACTTACGGCCCGGACGATAATACATTTGAAGCTAACGCCAGAGAAGTTTAAGAACTTGTGCTCAATACCCGAAATGCTGGCCAGAAGAGGTGATTTTTCGCCAATCTAGGAAATGACGACGAGTGGCGGGAAATTTACCTTCTGGACAGCGTTGAGCGGTATTGAACACAGGTTCTAAGAACCAATATAGCAATTCCGGTTCAAATCAAGACCAAATTTTTCGGAACCCCGGCGGCTTCAGGCCGGGGCTTCTGAAAGATTTGGGTTCCTTCTCAACCTGAATTGCCTAACAGCCCCGCGAAGCCTGTTTGAGGCTTCGCGGGAAAAGTATGACCACATAGGAGACTTGGAAATGATAAAAGAAACCGAAGAAAAGCTGGCGCGTTCGTTGACGGCGGAAACAACCGACCTGCTGCCGTTTTTGCCCTATCTGCTTCAAGACTTATGGGAACTGGGCAGTGATCCAAGAGAAATAATCAAGCTGATAAAGGATCACATACCTTTATCTGACGATACAAAAATATTGGACCTGGCGTGCGGCAAAGGTGCCGTATCAATAAGAATCGCCGAGAGCTTGGGCGTCAATGTATATGGCGTTGATTTAATTTCTGAATTTATTGAGTACGCCGACAAAAAGGCTAAGGAGCTGGACGTCGGCTCTTTGTGCCATTTTTCGTGCGGTGATGCAAATGAACCGATAGGCGTCGGAACAGATTATGATTGTGTTGTCTTCGGTGCGGCGGGTAATGTTTTAGGCAGTCCGCAGGAAACTCTGCAAAAACTGATTAAAACTGTTAAGCCGGGAGGCTGCGTCATCATTGTTGAATCATATCTGCCAAATGATTCAAATAACAACGAAATAAAGTACAAGAATTATGAATACCTGACACACGCACAATGGTTGAGCTTGTTTAAGGACAATGGTCTTATGCTTCTGGAGGAACTGTCAAGTACCGAAGAATACGATTTTGATTCCGATACCAACGCCATTGCTCTTCGAGCCGACGAACTGATAGCCAAACATCCCGATAAACGGGCAATATTTGAGGGCTATGTCAACAGTCAGCGGCATGAGAGTGAGGATTTGGAAAGCAGTCTCACATCTGTCACGTGGATGTTAAAGAAGTATTAGATAGGAATTGATTATGTCAAATAAACGAGACTATTACGAAGTGCTGGGCGTGCAGAAGGGCGCGTCGGACGACGAACTCAAGAAGGCGTACCGCAGCATGGCCAAGAAATGGCATCCCGACGCCAACCCCGACAACAAGGACGCAGAGGCCAAGTTCAAGGAAGTGAACGAAGCCTACGCCGTCCTGAGTGACGACAAGAAGCGTTCGGCATATGACCAAATGGGCCACGCCGCGTTCGAGCAAGGTGGCGCGGGAGGCTACGGCGGCTTCAGCGACATAGATATCAGCAGCATTTTTGAAAGCGTCTTTGGCGGGGGCTTCGGCGGCGACATATTCGACATGGGCAGGCGGCGCTCGGGGCCAAGGCGTGGGGCGGACTTGGCGACAAACCTTCACGTTAAGTTCGAGGAGGCTATTTTTGGCGCTGAAAAAGAGGTGCGGCTTACCGTCAACGACATTTGTGATACTTGCGACGGCAGCGGCGCGCAGCCCGGCACAACGGCCGAAAGCTGCAAGCATTGCGGCGGTGGCGGTCAGGAGCGCGTCGTGAGCCAGACCGTGTTCGGCGCGATGACCTCGGTGCGCACGTGCAGCGTATGCCGAGGATCGGGCAAGTTTATCAAGTCGCCTTGTACGACGTGCAAAGGTCAGGGGCGCGTCCGCAAGAACAAGACGTTCAAAGTATCCGTGCCGTCCGGCATCGACAGCGGCCAGAGCCTTCGGCTTACAGGCAAGGGCGAACCCGGAGAACGCGGCGGCGGCTACGGTGACCTCATAATCACGATTTACGCGCAGGAGTCGTCCGAATACCAGCGCAACGGCCAGACTCTCTACAAAACTGTCCCGATCTCGTTCACCCAGGCCGCACTTGGTTCAAACATAACAATAAGCACTCTTTACGGTGATGAAAATCACAGCATAAAGCCCGGTACGCAGACCGGTACGCAGGTATCGCTGAAGGGCAGGGGAGTGCCGAACGTGCGCAACAACAAGAGCATCGGCGAACTTGTCGTTACATTCAAGCTTGTGACTCCCACAAATCTTAACGAGCGCCAAAAAGAGCTGCTGCGCCAATTTGATGAAGAGCTGGAACCATCGGCCCGCCGGGATCAAGGCGAAGGTAAAAAAGGCTTCTTTGACAAGGTTAAGGATTCATTTAAATAATAAATAGCCTGTACTTGATGTAAGTGACATAATTTAATGGAGCCGGCTTGGAAAATATTTGCGACAACCGTGAAGATATGATATAATCAAGCTAGGGGGTGTAACACCCTCACAATACGAAAGGAGAAAAATTATGAAAAATCGAAAGAAGCGTGAGATTATTCTGTCATTGGCCCTTGTGACGATCTTTGTCTTTTCAACGGCGGCAATTGTTTTTGCTCAAGAACTTGGCCATATTGAGCGGGTAGAAATTCATGATATGGACAGCAACTCTGTTGAAAGTGTGGATGTTGTATCAGGGGCTACCAGGGTATTCAATGTGTTTCCGCTTGACGCTGAAGGCAGTACATACGGCGAGTTTGAGGAAAGAAGCGAAGCCCGAGGCGACTATTTCTGGTTCGACCAGGAAGTCACCTTCGTGCTGGGCAGATATGTTGATGACGAGCTTTATATTGCCGACAGATTTTTCAACGGCGAATGGGGCGGTATCCGCGTGGGCTGGGGGCGCAGAAATTTCCTTTTTGTCCACCTAAGCGAAGAGAATAATCGCACAAATGTAGAGCTTATCGAGCCCGGCAGCTATGATTTTTATGTTTTTGCCGTCAGCGGCGATGCTCCCATGCCAAACCCGCCCATTCCGGCGAGCGAATTTCCGTATCTTGAGGATGCTGCGTCAGCCATGTTCACCGTGAATGTGCTGAATGGGTATAACGAGCATGAGTACGAAGCAATTGAATCGACCGAAGCATTGGCATCCCATCATTCCGTATTGGTTGACGGAGAGCTCGTGGCATTTAGGGCCTTTAACATCGGCGGCAGCAACTTCTTCATGCTGCGCGACATTGCCTATGCCTTGAACGGCACGTCCAGCCAGTTTGAGGTAGGCTGGGACGACGGTCTCAATGCCATAACACTAATGACGGGAATGGCGTATACTCCCGTCGGCGGCGAAATGTCCCCGCCCGAGGATGCTCCCGCTACAGCTCTGCGCAACATAGCGGCTAGGGTATATGTGGACGGGGAAGCTATTGATTTATTGTCCTACAATATCGGCGGCAATAATTTCTTTATGCTGAGATATTTGGGCGACGCACTGGGATTTGAAGTGAATTGGGATGACGATACTTCAAGTGTGTTAATAGATACAAACTAATACCAAGCTCTGACAACTCGAGCCACATATAGAAGACCAACATTTTTCGTATTGCCTAGCAGAAGCAGATTTCTAAACCAGCATCCGCACCTATCTATACTAAGAGACAAATAAAACCGCGCCTGTATCGGCACGGTTTTTTATTTGTCTCTTAGAACCAGAGGTCAATAACGCTCAACGCCGTCTAGAAGGTCGAACTCCACCCCACGAAGCCGGAAGGGGGCTTCGTGGGGGCGACCCCGGGTCGTCAGCTGCTCTGCTTACGCTGGCGCTGCGGATGCTAAACGTGTGCCACCGGCACACAGCATCCGCAGCGTGCCTCTGGACAGGTGTCGTTGTCTCTTCCTAACCTTACGAAAAAAATCCTGCGTTTGCTGGGACGGGTTTCAAGTGGAACAGCTATAATCAATAAAGTTAATTTACCATATGTGCTTATTTATATACGACTATACGTTTGTCAACAGGTTCAAACGCCTTTTCCTTCATCTCTGTTCCGGGCTTGCCGAACGGCATCTGCGCGACCATCTTCCAGGAAGGCTCTATCGAGAAGCTCTCCCTTACGGCATCCTCTATAAGCTCGTTATAGTGCTGCAAGCTTGCCCCGTAACCAATCTGACGCAAACCTGTCCATATAACCAACTGCAACATGCCGTTCGCCTGCTGCGCCCATGTCGGGAAGTTGTCCTTGAATATGGGGAAGCTCTCCTGCAGACCTTTCACGACTGACTCATCGTCGAAGAAAAGAATTGTTCCGAATCCGGCTTTGAATGACTGTATCTTTTTGTTGGTTTCCTCAAACTTGTCGGCCGGTACAATCTTTCTGAGCTGTTCCAGTGTGATGTCCCATAGTTTGTCATGGTGTTCTCCAAGCAGCAGCGCGACTCTTCCGCCTTGTGAGTTGAAGGCGGTCGGTGTGTGTTTTACTCCGAAGTCGATCACTTCCCTAAGCTTTTCGTAGGGTACGACTTCCTGGCTGCTTATGCCGTAGTCAGACCGTCTTTCCATCAATGCTTCAAAAAAATCCTTGCTCATAATATCCCTCCGTTTTTTAGAACCTGTATTCAATAACGCTCAACGCCGTCTAGAAGGTCAAACTCCACCCCACAAAGCCAGAAGCGGGCTTCGTGGGGGCTCCGGTTTTCCGCCACAGTCCACCTCATAAAGCCAAAACCGGGCTTTATGGGGGCCCCGGGTCGTCAGCGGCTCCGCCTACGCTGGCGCTTCGGATGCTGAACGTGTGCCACCGGCACACAGCATCCTAGAGTATCACTGAGGGTACGCTCAGTCCACCCCACGAAGCCAAAAGCGGGCTTCGTGGGGACCCCGGCGTCTTCGCTTCCTAGATTGGCGAAAAATCGCCGCTTCTAGCCGACATTTCGGTTATTGAATACAGGTTCTTAGAATTTGTATTGAATAAAAGGTTGTTACCGCATTGGTTCCTCATTGTCGATGTGAGCCTCGCCCGCGTGCATGTATGCGTTATTCATCCCGAATACGTCCCTGAAGAACAGGATAGGCACATAGGTTGTATCGCCTATCAGCATGGACGGGTGGGCAAGAGAGACGACTACGCCGTTTACCGCAAAATCGGCGGAGCCCACCGGGAAGATGATCGTACCGTTCATTCCTTCAACAGTAACCTCGCGGGTATCGTAATTCCAGGACACGCTTGCGCCAAGCTCTTCGGCTGTAGCCCTGACAGGCACCAGGAAGGAATCCTCAACCTGCTGCCATGTAAAGTCTACTCGCGCGCCGTTTATGAACATTCCATTGTTGCTTGCGAATGCAAACGGTTCGTCGGCGGACTCTTCCGCGTGCTCCCAAACGATGTATTCGTCGATCTGTTCAAGCATTCCGGGGTCGATATCCTGCGGAAGAACTACGACTCTTTCAAATAGTACGACGATTGTCTCAAGGCTGTCGGGAAGGGTAATCGCCGGGATGCTCCTGGTTGTCGGGCCATAAACCGCCACAAGTATACGGCCGTCCAGATTGCCGTCAAAGGGCTGGCCGTCCTGGAGAATAACCTGGGTGTGTCCGCCGATGCTAAGCTGAAGGCTGCCGTCCGAGCTCACAAGCGCGTCTCTTTCCGAGTCGGCGTGAAACCTGTCGATGTGGACATTGGTAAACTCGCCGTTTACGATAAGCTGCATGGTGTGCCGCGGGGGATATATCATAGTCATCGGAGCGTTTGACGGATAGTAGCCCGTGATTGTGTCGCCGAGCTGAACTTCGTCGCCCAGTACAAATGTGTTGTAATCAGTGTGGAACATAGTTGTTCCGCTATCGCCCGTTACTCTGATCAGGCTCTGACCGTAGACAGGCTCACCATCTTCGTTAGGAACCGGATAAATTTCCATAACCTGTCCTGTGACGGACAAAAACATAGGGGTTACGCGTTCCTGTTCCTGCGCGGCGACAGCGCTCACGACGGAAATTATCAAGCTTGAGGACAACAGCGCTGCCGCGATCTTCTTGAGTTTTCTCATAATCTTACCTCTCATAATTGTTGGTTTCACCTTAAAACCTGTCTTCATAGGATGTGAACGGCATCTTATCGGTCGATTTTCCACCACAGTCCACCCCATAAAGCCAAAACCGGGCTTTATGGGGACCCCAGGTCGTTGGTTTCTCCGCCTACGCTGGCGCTTCGGATGCTAAACGCGTGCCACCGGCACACAGCATCCTTGCGTACCACTGCGGGTACGCTCAGTCCACCCCACAAAGCCAAAACCGGGCTTTGCGGGGGCCCCGGGCGTCGTCACCTCCTAGATTGGCGAAAAATCGCCTCGCCAAGCTACCATTTCCACCTATGAGTACAGGTTCTTATATTATCTTGGAGAAATGACATCGCTATTCCCCATGTATGGCTGCAGTGCTGCGGGAATCTTTACCGACCCGTCACGGTTCAGGTTGTTTTCCAGGAATGCGATAAGGGCGCGCGGCGGCGCGACTACCGTGTTGTTGAGCGTGTGCGCGAAATAGTTATCCTTTTCGCCGCGGACGCGGATACCCAGCCTGCGGGCTTGAGCGTCGCCAAGGTTGGAGCAGCTTCCAACCTCGAAATATTTCTTTTGCCGCGGCGACCACGCTTCCACGTCGACGCTCTTTACTTTCAGGTCGGCCAGGTCGCCGGAGCAGCACTCCAAAGTACGCACGGGAATGTCCAGCGTGCGGAAGAACTCCACCGTGTACCGCCACATCTTGTCGTACCATTCCATGCTGTCCTCGGGCTCGCACACCACTATCATTTCCTGCTTGTCAAACTGGTGTATGCGGTATACGCCGCGCTCCTCTATGCCGTGGGCGCCGACTTCCTTTCGGAAACACGGAGAGAAGCTTGTCATTGTCTGCGGCAGGCTCGACTTGAGAAGCATCTGGTCAATATAGCGGCCTATCATCGAATATTCGCTGGTTGCTATCAGGTACAGGTCTTCGCCCTCCACCTTGTACATCATGGCTTCCATCTCGGTGAAGGACATAACGCCCGTCACTACGTTTTCGCGGATCATGAACGGCGGTATGCAGTAGGTGAAGCCTTTGCCGATCATAAATTCCCGCGCATAGGTCAGTATGGCCGAATGCAGCCGCGCCACGTCCCCCGTCAGGTAGTAGAAGCCGTTACCGCTGACACGACGCGCGGCGTCCAGGTCTATGCCGCTTAAACTCTCCATTATGTCGACATGGTACGGAATTTCGAAGTCGGGGACAAGCGGCTCTCCGAAGCGTTCGAGTTCCACGTTTTCGCTGTCGTTCCTGCCAATGGGTACACTGTCGTCGATTATGTTCGGGATCACCAGCATTATGTCGCGCACCCTGGCCGCTAGTTCGCCCTCCAGCTTTTCAAGCTGAACAAGGCGCGGGCCGATTTCGCCGACTTCCTTCTTGGCCGCCTCGGCCTCGTCACGCTGGCCTTGGGAAATCAGAGCGCCGATCTCCTTAGAGGAGCTGTTGCGCTTGGCGCGAAGCGTGTCCGCCTCGAAAATAGCCTCCCTGTGCTGCCTGTCCAACTCGATAACTTCGTCGACCAGCGGCAGCTTGTCATCCTTAAACTTTTTCCGAATATTCTCCTTAACAACATCTGGGTTGGCTCGGACAAACTTGATGTCCAGCATTAGCGTTCCTCCTTTGTTAGGTTTCGTTAATTTCATTAATTTCGTTAAACACTTCGGCTAAGTTTATCTCGCAACCGGGTAAGACGCTGACCGATACCGTGTCTGTGTCGTCGTACGCGTTTGTCACATAGTATTTTTCCTTGAGCACGTGTACTTGAACCGAGCTTGTGTCAGGGTCTACAACCCAGTATTCCTTAACTCCGGCCTCCATGTATTTGTTGAACTTCTTGACCTTGTCTATCCTGGCTGTGGCAGGCGACAATATCTCGACGACTAAATCCGGCGCGCCAAGGCAGCTACGCTTATCTATTTTATTCCGGTCACATATTACTACTATGTCCGGCTGTACAACGGTGTCGTCTCCTTTGTCAAAGTTTAGCCGTACATCAAGCGCGGCGGCAAATACTCTGCATGTTTTTCCCTTGAGATGGTTATAAAATTGACTGCCAAGGCTCATACTTATTGATTGATGATCGCTCGTAGGCGATCCCATTGCGTAAGGCGCACCGTCTATCAGCTCCCATCGCGTGTCGTTGTCCCATGACGCGTAATCATCATAGGTATACTTTTTATTCAATGCTAAATTTCTCGCTTCCATAGCATGTCACTCCTTCCATGCTTACCCCATAAAGCCGAAGAATTTCTTTTTGGCCTTGCCGTCCTTGGAATACTCGCGCGGAGCGCTCTTTCCCAGAGGCTTTCTTGCTTGTTCCCCGGCGGCCTTTTGCATGTTTACCTTTGTGCCCTTGACCTTTTTGTTCTTCATGCCGTCCAGTACTGTGTGGACATACTCGCGCGGAATATCGACGAATGTGAAGTCGTCGAAGATGTCGATAGCGCCGATGAGCTTGCCTGGTACGCCGGTTTCGCCGGCGATTGCGCCCACGACGTCCTTAGCCAGGATTCGGTTGGCTTTGCCGATATTGAGGTACAGGCGCACCATGCCCCTTTCAGGCTGTCCCTTGCTTCTTGAGTCGGAGCTTCGCCGCGGTTTGTCCGTGTAGGATACTTCTTCGATTTCTACGGCGTTCTCGTCGTATAGATTCATCTTAATCAGCGCGGCGGCCACGTCCATTGTGGAGTAGTCGTCGTCGCTCAGGCGTTCCACAAGATTGATGTATTTCGAGAGCTGCCCTTCGGCAATGACGCCCTTTACCTTCTCTAAAAACTTGCTGGCCTTGGCCTCTTCGATGTCGGAAAGCGTCGGAAGCTTGCCCTTGGTAATTTTGGCGTTGGTGTACCGCGATATATCACGCAGCTTGTAGACTTCCTTGCCGACCACGAATGTGAAAGCCTTGCCCGATCTTCCGGCGCGCGCGGTTCGGCCGATCCTGTGGATGTAGTACTCTTCGTCTTGCGGCAGGTCATAGTTGATGACTATGTCGATATCGTCCACATCAATTCCGCGCGCCGCCACGTCTGTGGCGACAAGTATTTCCAGCGTACCGTTGCGGAATTTTTTCATAACCATGTCACGCTGGGCTTGCTTCAAGTCGCCGTGCAGAGCTTCGGCGAAGTATCCGCGTCCTTGAAGCTGCTCCACGACCTCGTCCACGCGTCGTTTTGTGTTGCAGAATACCAGCGACAGGGACGGGTTTTGCATGTCGATGATTCGGCAGAGCGCCTCTGTTTTAGACCTCTCGTTAACCTCGAAGAACGCCTGGTCTATCAGCGGCGCGGTAAGCTCCTTGCGTACGACCTTCACGTGCTCGGGATCTATCTGATACTCCTTTGTAAGCGAGAGAATACCCGGAGGCATTGTCGCCGAAAACATGACCGTCTGGCGCTCGGAAGGCATTTTGCCAAGTATCGTCTCAATGTCCTCGCGAAAGCCCATGTCAAGCATTTCGTCCGCCTCGTCGAGTATTACAATCTTCACGGTTTCCATCTTAAGAGTTCGGCGATCCATGTGATCCATCACACGTCCCGGAGTGCCGACAACAACCTGTACTCCGCGCTTTAGCGCCATTATCTGCCTGTCAATGGGCTGACCGCCGTATATTGGCACGACCTTGATGCTGTCCTTATATTTCAGTAGTTTGCGAAATTCCTCGCAAATCTGTATGGCAAGCTCACGCGTGGGAGCAAGTATCACGGCTTGCAGACTGCGGTTTTGTTCGTCTATCATCTCGATACACGGTATTCCGAACGCGGCGGTTTTGCCCGTACCCGTCTGCGACTGCCCGATCACGTCCTTGCCCGCGCGGATCAGGTCTATCGCCTGGGATTGTATCGGAGTGGCCTCCTCGAACCCCATATCCTTTATCGCGCGCGCGATATCGGGCGACAGGTTCATTTCGTCAAAGCTCATAGTTTTCAAGTCTTCCATTGTTAATCCTTTCTTTAGAGCCTGTTTACTATCTTTTTACCGTTGGATTGGCGAGACCGGTTTTTCGTCATTCTAGGAGGATATGACGCCGCGTACCTGTAAGGTACGCAAGGAATTGACGACGACGAAGGACGGAAAACCGGGGTCCCCGCGAAGCCAGGCTTTGGCTTCGTGGGGTGGAGTCTGGTCGTCAAGACAATGGTAAAAAGATAGTAAGCAGGTTCTTAATAAATGTTTTACATACACTAATTGTTCCCGTGCATTAGTTTATCATTAGATTGCCCAATTTGCAAATATTTTCTACATGTTGTGAATAAACTTTAGTTCAGGACAATATTTTAGGTTTGTTCACAATATATCTTGCGCTGTGCCAAATATAAATATATAATGTCTAAGGAAGAAGTAAGCAGCGATATAGCCGGAGGAAAATATGAGCATATTAGAAGCGATAATTCTGGGCATTGTCCAGGGTCTGACCGAGTTTTTGCCGGTCAGTTCTTCGGGGCACCTCATAATGATGAAGGCCTTTTTCGGGATAGAAGAATCCACACTGCTTTTCAGCATTGTCGTGCATCTGGGCACTCTTATACCAGTACTCGTGGTATACCGCAAAGAGGTCTTCGCGCTGATACGCCAGCCGTTCCAGCGCTATACATATCTTATAATACTCGGCACGCTTCCGGCTGTGGTTGCGGCTCTGCTCCTTGGAGACAACATCGAGGCTATATTCAACAACCCAACGTTCCTGCCAATAACATTCCTTATCACGGCGCTGCTGCTGATATACGCCGACAGCCGCCCCGAAGGCCGCAAGCGCAAGAAGGATATTACCTACAAGGACGCCCTTCTAATCGGTTGTATGCAGGCCGTGGCCATACTTCCCGGCTTATCGCGCTCGGGCTCCACGATTACAGTGGGCATAACCCGCGGCCTAAACCGCGATACGGCGGCGCGCTACTCGTTCATGCTCTCAATTCCCGCAATCCTTGGCGGCCTGGTTCTTGAAGTGGCCGGTATCGTAAGATCCGATACGCCCGAAATCGCCATAGGCGCGCTGCCGCTCTTCGTCGGCTTTGTCTCGGCGATGCTCACGGGCTTCATTGCCATAAGCCTGCTGCTCGAGCTCATAAAGAGGCGCAACCTCCGCGTGTTCTCCTACTACCTGATTGCGCTATCCGCCGTGCTGATTGTCATAAATATTATATTTTAGGGCAACATATGGGTGTGGGAAACCACAACACCATACTTAAGGAGAATCGCAATGGACAAAAAGGCCAAGAACAAGAATAAGGACAACAAGGACAATGGCAACGAAGCAAAGAAATAACCTCTCTGCAGACACAACCCACCGCAAACGCAGTGGGTTGTGTCTTATTCAAAATAAGATTCCAGAGCTTTTAGGAAGGTCCCCGCCTCACCGTTTGGGTTAGCATGTTTGGTTGCGTTCCGGGTAAGGTGGCTGTATTCCAGATCATGCACAACTATCGGTATTTCCCCAAATTTCATGCGGATAAAGCCCTCCAGCTGCAATCTCCTTGCTACGCCGGACACCGCACACAACAGCTCATAATATCCGCCGGGGCCTCTGCCGATATAGTTGAAGCTCTCGTCATACTGATTATCATCGCTGTGTTGACCGATGTTATCGACGCCATTCTCTTCGTACCATCGTAATAAGGTTGTCATGCCTTCATTTCCATCTTCCTCGGGGTCTATGATGCGCGTCGTATTCTGCCGCCAGAAAGCATAGTTCCATCTGGCTTCGTTTGGTGATGATGCCAAACGATATACCCTCTTGAAATCGTCTTCTGTGTTGTAGCTGACCGCAAACTCGCTGACGTTGCTGTAGCCCAAGTAAGTAAATGCTCCGTTGGAATACACGAAGAACGAGATGGCGTATATTCCATCATCGCTCCATGTATCTATTAGGGGCTTTACTTTTTCGTACAAATAGTCTTCAAGGTTGATCATTGAGTAATAGTCATCTCCCCGTCAAACCGATTCTCTAACACAGACAATTCCCCGGTCATTCTTCGCTTTTGATTATCTGTACCATTTCTTCATAGGATGGTAGGATGACATCTTCTGCGTTCGCGATATCTTTCACAGCAGAATAGGCTTCTTTTACAGAGCTTGCTTTGGCTATATATCTGGCCAAAAGTTTCATAATCAGTTTAGTTTCATAAGCCATTGCGAACACCTCATGATTAATTCTGTTCCCGGGGCGTGTTTGAAAACCCGCTGAGCTAAAACCTGGCAAGCTCTTGCTCGACCTTGGCCAGCATTTCGCTGTACTTGGCGCGCTTGGCGCGCTCGGCTTCGACGACTTCGGGGCGTGCGCCCGCGACGAAGCGTTCATTGGCAAGCATTTTTTCGACGCGCGTAACCTCAGCCTGGAGTTTGGATTGCTCGGCCCTTAGGCGGGCGATTTCCTGTTCACGGTCGACCAGTTCGTCCAGAGGGATGTAGATGACCGCACCTTCGATTACGGCGGAGACGGCGTCTTCGCCGATTCCGTCCGTGTCGGGCCGGACGCTTACGCTTGCGGCTCCGGCAAGGCTTGAGAAGAACGCCCGGCCGTTTTCAAAGACATCGCGGACGTCTGCCTTACCTGATACTACGAATATGGATACCTTCCTGCCAGGCGCTACATCCTTCGAGAGCCTCAGAGCGCGGACTTGTTTCACGGCGTCCTTTATCAGGCCGACTTCGCGCTCTTCGCGCTCGAAGCGGCGTTCCGCGGTGAAGACCGGCCAGTCGGAGGCCATTATGCCGGGCTTTTCAGCATTGTTCTTTAAAGACTGGAAGACTTCTTCGGTTATAAACGGCATGAAGGGGTGCAGCAGCTTCGTGGCCTGGATCATCACGGTTTGGAGCGTGTGTACTGCGACGGGGCGGGTGATGTCATTTTCGCTGTAGAGCCGCGGCTTTACCATTTCGATGTACCAGTCGCAGAACTCATCCCATATGAAGTCGTGCACGTCTTTTAGAGCGAGGCCGAATTCGTAGCGCTCCAGGTTGGCAGTGACTTGCGCCGTCACGGCGTTTATGCGGGAGATAATCCACTTATCGGCGGCCGTGAGCTCACTTGAGTCCACAGCGCGCGGATCGTCTTCTATGTTCATAAGTATGAAGCGCGCGGCGTTCCATACCTTGTTCAGAAATGTCCGGTTTGTCTCGACCTTCTTTTGGTCGAAGCGCGTATCCTGTTCCAGCGAAGTCCCGATGATAATGGACATGCGCAGAACATCCGCGCCATACTTGTCGATGATGCCCAGCGGATCGACGCCGTTGCCCAGGGACTTGCTCATCTTGCGTCCCTGCGCGTCCCTTACCAGACCATGGAATATTACGTGCTTGAATGGAAGCTCGCCCATTTGCTCTAGGCCGGAAAAAACCATCCGCACGACCCAGAAGAATAGTATGTCGTAAGACGTGACCAATGTGTTCGTTGGGTAGAAGTACTTGAGGTCGTCTGTTTCGTCCGGCCACCCCAAAGTTGAAAAAGGCCAGAGGGCAGACGAAAACCAGGTGTCCAGGCAGTCCTCGTCTTGTTCAAGGGCTGTATGTCCGCACTTGTCGCAGGCTGAGGGGGCACTTCGCGTTACCATTAGGCGGTTGCAGGATCGGCAGGTGTATGCCGGTATACGATGCCCCCACCAAAGCTGGCGCGAGATACACCAGTCACGAATATTCTCGAGCCAATGAAGATAAATTTTTCCGAAACGGGACGGGAATATGCTCAAGTCGCCGGATGTGTAGGCGTCGATGGCTGGCTTTGCCATTTCGTCCATTTTAACGAACCATTGCAGCTTAATCAGCGGCTCTATGAGCTTGTTGCAGCGCTCGTGTGTTCCGACGGCGTTGACGATCCTCTCCTTCTTGGTGAAAAGGCCGAGCTTGTCGAAGCTTTCCACAATCCTTTCCTTGGCCTCAAAGCGGTCTAAGCCGGAGAAAGCAGCGTTGTTCTCGTTAAGCGTGCCGTCGTCGTTCATTACGTTTACGATGGGAAGGTTGTGCCGCTGAGCGATCTCAAAGTCGGCCGGCGCGTGACCCGGCGTAATCTTGAGCGCTCCCACGCCGAATTCCATGTCGACGTGTTCGTCCGCGATAATGGGAATTACTCTGTCTATGAACGGTATGGTAGCCGTCTTGCCGATAAGATGAGCGAGGCGGGCGTCATTAGGGTTTACGGCCACGGCCACGTCGGCAAAGCATGTTTCGGGGCGGGTTGTGGCGAAGTGTATGTGTTCGTCGCTGCCGTTTACCGGATATTTCAGATAATAGAGAAATGTTTCGTTATCTATGTGTTCGACTTCGGCGTCGGAAATGGTTGTGTTGCACTCGGGGCACCAGTTTATAAGGCGTTCGCCGCGATAGATCAGACCCTTTTCGTAAAGGCGTACAAATACCTCGGTTACGGCCAAGCTCAGACCCTCGTCCATGGTGAAGCGCTCGCGCGACCAGTCGCACGACGAGCCAAGCTTGCGTATTTGTAAAAGTATGCGGCTCCCGTAGGTGCTCTTCCAGTCCCAGGCGCGGCGGAGGAAGCCTTCGCGTCCAACGTCGGCCTTGCTCAGTCCTTCTTCCGCGCGCATTTTGTCCACAACCTTCACTTCGGTGGAAATGCTTGCGTGGTCGATGCCGGGAAGCCAAAGTGCGTTATAGCCCTGCATACGCTTGAAGCGGATAAGGATGTCTTGGATCGTAGCGTCCAGCGCGTGCCCCATGTGCAGTTCGCCGGTGACGTTTGGGGGCGGCATGACAATTGTGTACGGGCGGCGCGAATGGTCGACGTTTGCGCGAAAATAACCGGCCTGCAGCCAGTTCTCGTATATTCTGTCCTCGACCTGCTGATGGTCATAGTTTTTTGCAAGTTCCTTCTTCATTTGTCCTCCTGGAAGTTTTCTACTCTATATCGTCTACGATTTTATCAACCTCGTCGAAGTATATCTGTGTCAGTTGGGATATGACCCTGTCGTCGGTGGTGTCCGTGTCGATCAGCACTTCGAGTTTGTCCCAGATGTCTTGGTGCTTGTCGTCCAGCAGGGCAAGATCGCGGTCAAGAACCGCCCGCTCAGCCACAAGTTCGTGCGAGAAGTCCAGCTTGTCGCTTATGTTGACGGTGTGAGCGAACTGCTCTACGGTGAATTTGTTGCTGATGCTGTGTTCGCGCAGAAACTTGGTTATCTCGTTTTCGGTTACGTACATTGTGCGGCGCAACGCGTCTATTCTCTGAGTTATGTGCTTGAAGTTCTCATAATCCTTGAGGTTGGACTTTAGAGCCTGAGAATTGCGCACCTTGTACTTCCTGTACGAATAGTTCAGATAGTTGGTGTAGTGGGCGAAGACCGTCGTCTTGGTGTTTATCATTGATACGGCCTTGCGCTGCTTGGCGATATTCATTTTGAGCTCGTAGCGCATCCGCCTCCGAAACAGGTACAGCAGCGGAATTGTCACAATTATGAGGATCATCAGGAACGCCGCCGGGACAAATATGTTGACCTCGTTTATGACGAACAGGAACGTGAGCGACAGCATGCCCACGAAGAACGCGACAGTCGCCCAAACCCTGAATTTCTCGATAAATGTCAGGCCCTTCTCGATCTTTTCACGCTCGAAAATCAGGTCTTCACGTTCGCCCTGCAGGTATCCGATGTCTTGGCGCAGCATCTTGTGGCTCTTCTCGGCGTGTTGTATTTCAGGCATGGCGTTATTGGCGTCTTGCAGCAGGTTTTCAAGCCTCGGTAGAGACTTGTCAAAGCCCGTAAGCCTGTAAATAAGATCATTGCGCTCCTTCGTCAGCGATACGAAGCTGTTGAGAAGGTTCTTCAGGCGGTTGGCTTCCTCGTCCGTAAGCTTCAGGTACGCTTCGAGCTCGTCGATTCTTACCTGTAAATTCTTGATCCGGTCAACTAAGACAAGGCGCTGCTTTGCCGTTTGAAGGGCTGCTTCGCAAAAGTCCGCCGCCAAGTACGCATGTTCGTACATAGGGTCATTTTCGTCCAAGCCCGACAGATGATCCCTGAACTTGGAATATACCTTTAGACTGATCCCGTCAACGTTGTTTTTGAACCGAAACATATTGCGCAGCGCCGACGCAATCCGCTCGAACAGCGTCTTCTTAATCACAGCATCGCTCATAATATCGACCTCCAGCTTTAATTCCCCATCCTGAGAACTTGCGGTCAATAACCGAAATGCTGGCTGGAAGAGGCGATTTTTCGCCAATCTAGGAAGCGGCGACAGTGGTACGCAAGGATGCTGTGTGCCTGTGGCACACGTTTAGCATCCGAAGCGCCAGCGTAGGCGGAGCCGCTGACAACGAGTGGCGGAAAATCGACCTTCCAGACGGCGTTGAGTGTTATTGACCGCTGGTTCTTAACTTATTTTTGAATATAAAGGCAAATTTTATGCAATCAATGGCAACAACCAGGGTCAGTTCGTTCATCTCTGTGATCCACGGTTCCCCGTTTCTGTTGACAATTACGCTGACAAGACCCTCGGCGTCGTCCTGCGGCTGATAATGAAGGAAGGATACGCCGTCGTGATCCTCTACGTGCCAAGTAATGTCTGTAAGAACCCTTATTGGTAGATCGGCTTCGCAGCGGAACAACTTTAGCAGATTTTTTTTAGCGCCGGTATATGCGCTGATTTCTCGCCTCATTTGAATTGAGCACCTTTCAAAACAGTAGTATCTCTATTATAACACCTTGCGACATATAGTGCAATATCGGCTTACACCTAGCAGCATTTGCCGCCGATATCGCCGGTTCGCTTCATGAGTACGCACGCTGCGCCTCTATCTATATGAGGCTCTTCGGCTGCCTCGAAGCCAAGTTTTTCATAAAAGCCGCGTATATCCGCACTTGCGTGAAGGTAGACCTCGTCAATACCCATGTCGAACGCGCGGCGGATAAGATATCGCATCAAGAAGTCGCCCAGTCCTGTTCCGCGTTCTTCCTTGACAACTGCGACGGCGCGGATCATCCAAAGCCCGTCTTCAAAGCTCAGCCTTCCCGTCGCTACCGGCTTCGCGCCGTTGTACATGATAACATATGTGGATTCTTCGTCAGATTCCGGGAAAACGACCGCCTCATCCGTTCCCTGCTCATCCACAAACACCTTTCGTCTGATATCTTTTGAGTCCGCAAGCTCCTGTTCGCTTACGGCTTCTTTTAACGTTAGCATATTGGCCTCCGATTTCGGAAATATCTGAAAACGACCGCCTGGACGGTTGCCGGGCGGTCGCTTCAATGCTATATTGTAATCTTACCAGGGTTGAGCCAGTCTCTTGTAGACCTGCAGGCGTCTCTTGGCGTCTTCTTCGGCGGCCTGGAAGAGGTGATCCGCCGCGTCCGGGAAGGAGTGTTTGAGGGAACTGTAGCGCACTTCGCTCTGGATGAAGTCTTGGAAGCTGTCGGACGGATCCTTGGATTCGAGCATGAACGGATTCTTGCCCTGCTCTTCAAGACGCGGGTCGAAGCGGTAAAGATGCCAGTAGCCTGATTGTACGGCGCGCTTGGCTTCAAGCATTGTGTTGCCCATGCCGCCGCTTATACCGTGCGCGATACACGGAGCGTACGCGATTACTATCGACGGGCCCGGATAGTTTTCGGCCTCGACGATTGCCTTTATGGCCTGGTTGTAGTCGGCGCCCATGGCGATTTGGGCCACGTATACATAGCCGTAGCTCATTGCCTGTACGCCCAGGTCTTTCTTGCGGATCTTCATGCCGGAAGCCGCGAACTTGGCGACAGCGGCGGTTGGGGTCGCCTTGGAGGCCTGACCGCCGGTGTTCGAGTAAACTTCGGTATCCATGACCAGTAGGTTTACGTCTTCGCCGGAAGCGATTACATGGTCAAGGCCGCCGTAGCCGATGTCGTATGCCCAGCCGTCGCCGCCGACTATCCAGAAGGATTTTTTGACAAGGTGGTCGGCGTTTCTTAGGACATAGCCCACGATATCCTTGGCTTCACCGGAACAGCCACAGTTTTTGAAGGCTTCGACAAGTTTCGCGGAAGCGGCCTTTGAACCCTTGCCGTCGTTCTTGGTCTTGATCCATTCTTTGGCGGCTTCCTTGCAGGACTCGCTTGCGTCGATCTCACACAGTCTCTTGAGCTTGAGTTCGATACCGTTGCGAAGCTCCTTGACGCCCAACTGCATTCCATAGCCGTACTCGGCGTTGTCTTCAAATAGAGAATTTGCCCAAGCAGGACCTTGCCCCTTGTTGTTTACGCAATATGGCGTGGATGGAGCGGACGCGCCCCATATTGACGAGCAGCCTGTGGCATTGGCAATGTACATTCTGTCGCCAAAGAGTTGGGTGACAAGCTTGACGTACTGAGTTTCGCCACAGCCGGAGCAAGCGCCCGAGAACTCAAGCAGAGGTTGCTCAAACTGCGAACCTTTGACTGTTTCGGGGTTCATTGGGTTTGGTTTCTTAGAAAGGCTCAAGCAGTAGTTCCAGTTTTCCATCTCGTGCATTTGTGATGCGATGGGTTCCCAACCAAGTGCTTTTTCCTTCGCGGGGCATACCTGGCGGCAAACTCCGCAGCCGTTGCAGTCCAGGGTGTCAAGCTGCATTACGTATTCGTATTGCTCGAAGCCCTTGCCGTTTGCCTTTACTTTTTTGAAGCCGGCGGGGGCATTCTTGGCTTCTTCCGCGTTTAGCAGGAACGGCCTGATGGAGGCATGTGGGCAGACATACGAACACTGGTTGCACTGAATGCAGTTTTCGGGTATCCATACAGGTACCTCAACGGCAATGCCGCGCTTCTCATATTCGGAAGTACCCATGGGGAACGTGCCGTCTTCGCGGCCGATAAATGTGCTAACAGGAAGCGTGTCGCCTTTCTGCGAGTTCATCACGAACGCTACGTTCTTGACAAAATCGGGCGCATCAAGTGTAACAGCGGCCACAGGTGCCGCACCTGACCACGAAGCAGGAACTGAAATTTCCACAACGCGCTTGACTCCTTCGTCTACAGCGGCGTAATTCATGTTAAGAATTTTTTCGCCCTTGCTTCCGTAGGACTCTTCAATCTCTTCTTTCATGTGCTTGACGGCATCTTCGATAGGTATTATATTCGCGATCTTGAAGAAAGCTGCTTGAAGCACCGTATTTACACGACCGCCCAGACCAAGTTCCTTGGCGATGTCGGTCGCGTTGATTGTATAAAGCTTAACACCTTTTTCGGCGATCTGTTTCTTGATATCGGCCGGAAGGTTAGCTTCAAGTTCTTCGGGTGTCCACAAGGTGTTGAGCAGGAACGTCCCGCCCTTCTTGATATCTGTGAGCATGTCGTACTTGTCCACATAGGACTGATTGTGACATGCCACAAAGTCGGCGTTCTTGACCAGGTAGGCGGAGTGTATGCGCTTCTTGCCGAAGCGGAGGTGGCTTGTGGTAATGCCGCCGGACTTCTTAGAGTCGTAGGCAAAGTAAGCCTGGGTATACATGTCGGTGTTGTCGCCTATGATCTTGATCGAGTTCTTGTTGGCGCCGACGGTTCCGTCCGCGCCAAGCCCCCAGAACTTGCAGCTATACGTGCCTTCCGGGGTGGTGTCGATATTCTCGCCGAGCGGGAGAGAGGTATTTGTTACGTCGTCAACTATGCCGACGGTAAAGTTGTTCTTGGGCTTGTCGAGCTTGAGGTTGTCGTATACCGCCAGAACCTGCGCGGGGGTGACGTCCTTTGAGCCAAGGCCGTAGCGTCCGCCCACAATTGTTGGGATTTCGTTGTTGCGGAAGAATGCCGTGCAGACGTCTTGGTACAGAGGTTCGCCCATGGAGCCCGGCTCCTTGCATCTGTCGAGTACGGCGATCTTCTTTGCGGTCTTGGGTATGGCCTCAAGGAACTTGTCGGACACGAACGGCCTGAACAGATGCACGTTAACAATACCGACTTTTTCGCCCTTTGCGGTCAGGTAGTCTACCACTTCCGTGGCAGAGTCGCACACGGAGCCCATGGCTATGATAACGCGGTCGGCATCCGGCGCGCCGTAGTAATTGTAAAGTTTATAGCCGCGATTAAACCTCTTGTTGATTTCTTCCATGTATTTTTCGACGATCTGAGGAACCTCGTTATAAAACTTGTTAGAAGCTTCCTTTGCTTGGAAAAATATGTCGGGATTCTGAGCCGTGCCCCTTACAACGGGGTGCTCTGGGTTCAAAGCGTTCCTGCGAAACGCCTCGAGCGCGTCCATGTCAAGCAGAGGAGCGATATCCTCATTCTCCCAAACTTCGATTTTCTGAGTCTCCGCCGAAGTACGGAACCCGTCGAAGAAATGCAGGAACGGAAGCCTTGCCTTAATTGACGAAAGGTGAGAAATAGCGCCAAGATCCAGGCATTCCTGTACGTTTGACGATGCCAGCATAACAAAACCGGTCTGGCGGCAAGCCATGACGTCCGAGTGATCGCCGAAGATCGAAAGAGCGTGACCTGCCAGAGCTCTCGCGCTGACGTGAAGCACGCCGGGCAGAAGCTCGCCGGCAATTTTGTACATGTTCGGGATCATAAGCAGCAGACCCTGAGAAGCCGTATAGGTGGTGGTCAAGGCTCCGGCCGCAAGCGACCCGTGAACGGCTCCGGCTGCCCCGCCTTCGGATTGCAGCTCGACGACCCTGACCTCCTGACCAAATATGTTGGTCTTGCCATGAGCCGCCCATTCGTCGACTTCTTCCGCCATCGTGGAGCTGGGCGTAATCGGATAAATAGCCGCTACTTCCGTGAACGCATACGATGCATATGCCGCGGCCTTATTTCCATCCATGGTCTTCATGCTTAAAGCCATATGTAGTTCCTCCCTTAAAATACTAAAATATTATACATTCAAAATTATATCACACAAATCAGGACTAAGTAAATACGAAAATCAAAAAAGGTTATTCTTTTAACAAACTTTAGGCATCCCTGGGGGTTTTTTGTCTACAAATAAAACAATGCCCTGATTATATCGGGACATTGTTTTGGCATTTATTGGTTTCATGTACAAAATGAGCTTGTCTTAGAGCCTGTTTAATATCTTTTTGCCGCCAAGACAATGGTGAAAAGATATTAAACAGGATATTACCCTTCAATACTTAAAATACCGATAATGGAAAGGAAAATAAGAACTGCAATTACCGTACCAAGAGCCGCGCAAAACCAGTCCTTTTCCTTAGCCACCTGGTAGATTATCGCGGGTATCAGTCCAATCAGCCCGAATGCGCATCCGATAACTATGAATATCATAGCCCAACTGTCCGCCTGCGCCATATGGTTAAGATAAAAGTGCCCTCCTGGGAATGTACCGGCGACTGAATAACCCCAAATTTCCGCCGGGCTTTGGCCTTCAAAAATTGCCATGAACACAATGTTGGGATTCAGCACGTTGTTTGAAGGGTTGGCAAGGATTAATACCGGCGCGAACAGCGCCCCGACCGCGGAAGTTATTGTAACCCAATAAACTATGCCGCCAAAAATCTGTTGGCTCTTAGGAATACTTACTCCGGTTTGTTTTTCCAAGCAACTTCCCCCCCAGACGCTGTACCAGGGCGTGTTTGAAACCCCCATTTGGGCGCAATTTTGGTCAATTATCCGTTTGGCGTTGTCAGCGCCTCCGCTGGCGCTTCGGATGCTAAACGTGCGCCACCGGCACACAGCATCCTAGCAGACTCATGCCGTTATGCGTCGTCGGCGCTTCCTAGCCCAGCGAATAATTGTCTCAAAATTTCACCCGAAGCGGGTTTTCAAACACACCCTAGGCGCTTTTCTTCGTGTCTTTCAAAAAAAATATGGCTGAGATACCAATCATAATTGCAATAAATAGAGCGACTTGCACGCCGGCCGGAATCACTCCGATAACGCCAAGCATCTCAAGCCCCCTTGTTACCAGCGTAAAGCTTGTAAAGATCATGATACCTATTAACACTATACGAACAATACCGATCTTTATTCGCGCCAGCAAGTGAGCGCCGATAAAGCCTCCGACTACCTGCCCGGCCATCCATGGAAGCACAAACATGGGGATTATGCTGCCGGCAAAAATGTATGGCCAGACCGACACGCATCCTCCGATACCTAGTATTACGTTTGAGTTGGCCGCCGCCAGTCTAAGGGGAAGCCCCATGCCAAGGTTAAGAGCCGGGGTAATGGCCCAGCCCCCGCCCATGCCGAAGAACCCGCCAAGTATTCCGATAACGAACAGCAGGATGATGCCCAGTGGGGCGCGCTTAACCTTGTAGCTGCGGACGACGCCCTCGCTTTCGTCGTGGTACGAGGCTTCCAGCTTCAGGCTCTTTGTAAAATTATCGACATGCGCTATTTCCGGCTTCTCCAGCTTCTTGCCGCCGCTTAGGAAGAATACGGCGAGTGCCAGCAGAATAAGGCCCAGCCCAAACCTCATAAAACCTTCCCCAGTGACGCCGGTTCCTGCAGCCGTAATTATCGCGAGCGTCGCTCCGGTAAGCGCCCCAATGCTCTGACTGATTGTCATGACAAGGCTGAGACGGTAATTTGTAAGTCCTTTCTTTGTGAATATACCGATAGAAACAGGCCCCGAAAACATTGCGACGATAATGCCTGTTCCACGAACCACAAGGCTGTTGACATCAGTAAACGCCAGCATTATCGGCGTAAAAATGACCCCGCCGCCAATGCCCGCTATAACGGCGATCATGGCGATTGCCGTACTCAGTACAAAAAAGGCCAGAATTATAAGCGTAATCGTGGAAGTTGACATTTCCCCCTGCGTGTGTCCGTCCGACAGCACCGATAAAAACGCAAGGCACAAGAAGCTGGCTATAATTGCCGTCGCCATGATAATACTTTCAAGCCAGGGCGATTTGGTATACTTGCTTTGTCCGGCTTCTTTCAGTATTGACAGCATATTGCGTGACTCTCCCTCCGGCTTTATACTGCTCATAAATTAGAATATTTCCCGGAAATACTACACGCAATCTGCTTCATACGAGGTAATGCGTGAGCAAAAAACATCTTGAACGATTCACAATAGATATTGCGTGAAAGCTCCTTGGATTGAAATACTTCGCGGTCTCTCCGGCACCCTCCGCGGCAAATTCGGAAAAAAGCGCAGATGGCGCAGCCCGCGTCGACTTGGGAAGAGGGCTGCACAAACCTTCTTGCCGCCTCGCCCGTAAGCATGGCCTCAAAGCCCGAAGTGTGAACACTTCCAAGCAAGTAATGATCCAGAGCATAGAAGTCGCAGGGATATACGCTGCCGTCGGCCTCCACAAGCGCGTACGCGTTGCATATCCCGGCCATTGCGCAGTTCTCGGGCGGGTTTCCCATAAGAATATGTATGTAATTGTCAAACGCTCTGACAGACGTGCAGACTCCCCTGCGAAAATTGTCATACCACAAATCGAAGACGCGGCAGAGGAAGTGTCCGTAGAGTTTCGCGCTGAGCGAATAGAAGCGGCCGCCGCGATCCCGGTCAAAACTTTCGATACATGGAATAAACTGAATGTATTGAAAGCCGTGCTTCATGTAAAAATTCCACGCTTTATCCGGGTGGGAGGCTAATTGCTTTGTAACGACGCTAAGTATGTTAAAGTCGGCATTGTGTTTCTCTAAGAGCCGCGCCGCGGCAAGGCATCGGCTGTGAGTGCCCTTTCCCGGTAAATCCTTGCGGAAGCTGTCGTGTACAGACCTTTCGCCATCTATCGACAGTCCGACAAGGAATTTGTTATCGGACAAAAACGCGGCCCATTCCGAGTCTAAAAGCGTCCCGTTGGTCTGTATGGAATATTGAGTTCTGACACCGCGCTTGTTGTGCTTCTTCACGAACTTAATAAACGCACGGAAAAAGTCCGGCCCGGCAAGCAGCGGCTCGCCGCCTTGAAACGCGAAAGAGCAGCGCAGTTCGGCTTCTTCCAGGGCTGACGAAACAACTTTCTCCAATGTGTTCAAGCTCATTACATCATGGCTGCCGCCGGCGCGAGCTGATGCTATATCGGTGTAAAAACAATAAACGCAGCACATGTTACAATTGCTCGACGCTGGTTTTATAAGTAGTGACAATGATTTCATCTAATGCTCCGGTTCCCTAATAGCCTGTTTTTATTCCGGGGAAAATCTCAAGCAGGTCAAAGGCGACTACGATTTCACCGTCATATATCTTGCAGACCTGGCTGACCAGTTCGCCTATGTAGGTTCCGCGGGTCAGGTGGGTCAGTACAAGCTTCTTTGCGTTTGTTTTCCTGGCGACTTCGGCAAGCTCGGCAATTCTGATATGGGATTTTTCAAGCCTCTTTTCAAAATCAGGATGCATACTCGCCAAGTGCCAGGCCGGGGTCTGGTTTGCGTCCATAACAAGGATATCCGTGTCCATTGCGAATTCGACAAACGATTCTGAGTGCATCAGATCGCCGGAAACTACGACGCGCTGCCCGCCCGCCTCAAATTTATAGGACAGGCTGTGAATTGTATGCGGAACGCGGATTGTAGATATCGTAACGCCGTCCAATTCAAAGCTGTCGCGATCCTCAATAGGGCGAATGTTTATGTTGGTCGTAAGCCCGTCCATGTTGAATCCGAGGTTTTCAAAATATTTTACATAGTCCCCATAAAGCTCGTTGACGATTGTGTCATGAAAATGCTTGACCTTCGGGGGGCCTGCCAGATTGACCCTCTTCCTTCCGTCATGATGACCTATTATAAGAAAGTACGGATAATCGGACGAATGATCCGCGTGAAGGTGGGTCAGGAATACGTTGACGACGTCGGGCGGATTTATACCGGCTTTAAGCATCTGATTCATAGCGCCGTTGCCAAGGTCGCACACGAAATATTTATCCTTATACTGCACCATCGTGCAGGGGGACGACTTCCGCAAATCCTGGCCGGGCGAACCGCTGCCAAGGGTTGTTACCTTGAAGCCTTCGGGGATGCCGGGTTGTATTCTAAACTTCTCCGGTACTGTGTGCATAGAATTCTCTCCTAAAATTCTAATTTTTGTGGAGCGATCATTTTTTAAAAAGCCGCAAACCTTTGCGGATGCTCCACAAAGATTTGCGATTTTATAGCCTGATTAGTCCGTTATATTGAACTCGTCAAGCGCTATTAACGTAGTGTCCCAGGCGTTGCGAACCATTGCGGTCAGCTCTTCCTCGCTGATGATACTAAACGGGTGAACGCCTGTCGTTTGCTGGATAAAGGCCTGATACTCATCGGTAAGCATGGCGGCGTGAATCCGTTCCTTTATAAATTCCACTATTGCGTCGGGAGTGTCGGCACGAACTGAGGCAAATATAAACGAAGCGAAATCACCCACCCTGGTAATGCCGTAATCGGTGATAAGCGGAAGATCAGGCATCGCTTCGTCGGATACGTCGTGCAGAAGGACGACGTTCCTGATGTTGCCCGCTATTTCCTGTGTGAGGATACCGTGAACCGTACCAAGAACCGCGAAGTCGATTTCGCCGGTTTGTACCGCTGCTATGACTTCGGCTCCTCCCACATATGGAACAAAAATTCCGGTTGTGACTCCCAGTTCGTCAAGGACGATCTCGGTGGTCAGGTGAGAATGCGATCCGGGGTTGCTGGCGCTGAATGTGAAGGAATCTCCGCTCTGCACGAAGTCCAGCCAATCTTGCGGGGTGACAATGCCCGAATCCGGCCTTACAAAAACCGCGTAAGGGGAAACCGGCGTCAGCAGCGCGATGTGGCGAAAGTCCTCCCAGGTATATCCCGTGTCGTTAAGAGCCGGCTGAGTAGCCATAGCGCCGCTGTTGGCCGAAAGGATTGTATATCCGTCCGCCGCGCGGTAAAACGCCTCAAGAGTCCCTATAACATTTGCCCCGCCCGGAATATTTTCGATGATGATGTTCGCCCCCAAGTCCAGGACTTCTATGACAGCCCTGGCCGGAAGATCGAGGGGAGCGCCTGCGGGAGCGGAAACGATCCAGCTAATGTTTCCCGAAGGGAAATTGCCCAGATCGGCTAAGGGGTCTGTCTCAGCGACCGGTTCCGCGGCGTCGGCCGCCTGAGGCGGCGGATCGGCCGGAGCCGGGGCAGGAGCGGGCTGAGCGGCGCATCCCGAAAGGACAAATACCATTACAGCGGCTAAGAGAATTGTAGCGATGATTCTACAGATTTTCATAAAGCTCCTCCTTAGAACCTGTATTCAATAACGCTCAACGCCGTCTAGAAGGTCAAACTCCACCCCACGAAGCCAAAGTCGGGCCTCGCGGGGGCCCCGGCTTTCCGCCACTCGTCGTCAGCTCATCCTAGCGTACCACTACGGGTACGCGTCGTCTTCGCTTCCTAGATTGGCGAAAAATCGCCGCTTCTAGCCGACATTTCGGTTATTGAATACAGGTTCTTAATTATTGGATAAATATTATGCCCCAGACACCAGGGTACGGCCTACAGGTTCATCCAATGGAGCCCGGGCCATACGCCGGGTTTGGAGAAATTGCGCTGCTGTGAGCCGGGTGTCGATCTTCCCGCAATAACATATGAAGCCAGCAAATCCTTGAGTTCCTTGACTATATCAGGCCTCTTGCCGTACAGGTTTTCCTGTTCGCCTATGTCATTGCTCAAATCATACAACTGTACCGGGGCAAGCTTGCTCAAATCGTCCTTTCCTTCCGCCGGATAAGAAACACCTCCCGAACCGGCGCACAGTTCAAGCTTCCAACTTCCCTTGCGAATAGAGTACATTCCTTTTCCCGAATGATGTACCGTGGCTTCGCGCGTTTCAATGCCGCCGCCTTTCCACAGGGGAAGCATGGAAACGCTGTCCTCGCCGGCGGCGTCGCCGTAATCGTAACCTACAACCTCGGCAATTGTGGAAAAAAGGTCTGTCAAGCAGACGCACTTGTCGCTGCTTGCGCCGGGTTTAATCATTTCCGGCCATTTTACAATGAGCGGGACGCGGTGGCCGCCCTCCCAGATGTCGAACTTGCAGCCTCTGAAAATATGGCTGGAATTATGCCCGTACTCCCTTACGAGCATTGGTATGTCGACAATAGGGGCGCATCCGTTGTCACTGGTAAAAATGATGATTGTGTTGTCAGCGATTCCAAGGTTTTTGAGCTTTGTTTCCAATTTGCCGATAAAGTCGTCAACCATTAGAATCATGTCGCCATAAGGGCCGATTTTCGACTTTCCGGCAAATTCGTCCGTTGGTACAAGCGGCCCATGTACGGCCGGAGTGGGTGAGTAGATGAAGAAGGGTTTGTCGTCATCGGCATACTTGTCGACAAGATCAAGCACTTTGTTATGCATATCGGGCACGGCCCGCTGTACGTCATAATCAGCCGCAACAGGGCCATAGCATATATAGTCCGCGGTATATTCGCCGGGTTTGTGAGGCTGCCATCCCTTGATTCCGGCTACATGATCCGGCTTTGTCAGAACGCGGTCGTTCTCAATGTATACCAGGGGAGGTTGATCCAGTGACCCTGGCATACCGAAGAAATAGTCAAAGCCGCGGGTATTGGGGCCGTTCATGATTGGTTTATCGTAGTCGATACCTTCCATCGGGTCTTCGGGGTCAAGCTCCGCATATGTTTTAGGAGCTTTCCAGCCGCCCTTGGTCGCCCAGTCCATACCCAAATGCCATTTGCCAACCGCGGCGGTATTGTATCCGGCTGACCGGAGCATCGTTCCGATTGTCGCGCGCCCCTCTTCAATGAGGGCGGGCGCGGGCCCGGGCAAAACGCCAGCTTTCAGCTCGGACCGCCAGGCGTAACGGCCTGTCAGTATGCCGTAACGCGACGGAGTGCAGACAGCCGAGCAGGAATGTGAATCCGTAAAGGTTATTCCATCTCCGGCAAGCGCATCGATATTTTTTGTATCCACTTTGGAATTTTTATTCAGGCAGGATATATCGCCATATCCAAGGTCATCAAGTAAGAATAGTATGATATTGGGTTTTCTATTCAAAGCAAAATCCTCCTTAATTGCTTAGGGCGTGTCGACATGAGTTTTTCTGGAATGATTATCAGGCGGTTTTTCGCCAATCGAGGAAGTGGCGACGCCGCGTACCCGCAGAGGTACGCAAGGAGCCAGTGACGAAGAGTGGAGGAAA
>Ga0131853_10001429_pt1 | contig 42732 bp, 37 predicted proteins | sample TergutLab28metaG_FD_92764 | JGI IMG/M metagenome (GOLD analysis project Ga0131853, IMG submission 92764) | Labiotermes labralis P1 segment gut microbial communities from Petit-Saut dam, French Guiana - Lab288 P1 (version 2) (version 2) | ecosystem: Host-associated > Arthropoda: Insects >...
ACTGCTTGAACAAACCGACGAGCAGCATCCACTAACAACAAATGAACTCATTACCGAATTGTCTACTTACGACATACACGTTGAACGAAAAACGATATATTCCGACTTAGACATCCTGCGCCAATTCGGTCTAGATATTGAAACTAAGCGAGATAAGACAACAAACTACTACATAGCCCATCGCCAGTTTGAGCTTCCCGAACTCAAATTACTGGTAGATGCGGTTTTGTCATCGCGCTTTATTACAGAAAAAAAGAGCGACGAACTTATCAGCAAACTATCAATGCTCACCAGCAAGGCTCAAGCCCAAAGCCTAAAACGCCAAGTCCATGTGGCTGGCAGGGCCAAATCATTTAATGAGCAATCATATTACAGCGTTGATGCTATCCATACTGCAATAACCGATAAAAAGAAAATTACTTATAAATACTTCGATTATGATGTAAACAAACAGCGCATCTATCGTAAAGATAGTGCCATGTACCAAGTAACCCCAATAACTCTATGTTGGGACAGTGATAAATACTATCTCGTAGCATATTCTGCGGAGCATAATGAACTTAGGAACTATCGCGTAGACAGAATGAGCGATGTTAAGGTGTCGGATGAAAGTGCTGATGCTTATGATGCCTGCAAGTTTGATGTATCTGAGCATATCAGGCGTGTTTTTGGTATGTTCAGTGGTGAGCAGGTGCAAGCAACATTGGCATTTGATAACAGCTTTGTGAATGTTGTATTAGACTATTTCGGTAAAGACATTACCCTTGTACCAAAGGGCGATGGGTGGTTTGAAGTCATCGTTGATGTTTCGGTTAGCCCCGTGTTTTTGGCATGGGTATTCCAGTTTGGCGGCAAAGCCGAAATCAAAGCACCAAATAGTTTGATAAGTGCCATGAAGGAAACTCATACAAACAAATGCACAGAAATATCAGTAATCATCACATTTTTGGTGGCTGAAGTTAGCTTTACAATTTGCAAGTCAAAACAACAGTCCGAAATTGTGGACACTAAATAAATTTCAAAGCAAAGTCCGTACTCTTGGACACCTGTTGTGCTATAATAATTTTATCGAACAAGCCAGCGGCATGATGTGCCGCTAAAATTAATGTAAAAGATTCGACACAAGACGAACGAACGTATAGACGCTATAATGGTTTACAACAAACGCAAATGTGTAACAGATTTGGGGTGCAATATGAATGACAAGCAAATATTCGGGGCGTTTCTAAAATCAAAACGCCATAAGCGTGAAATACCCACAAGGGTAATGGCAGAGCAGATAGATATGAGTGTCGGCCATTACTGTGATATTGAATCGGGGAGGCGACCGCCGCTTGACCTTGAATTTTTGAACAAGGTTATAAAAATCCTGAACCTTAACGACGAGGACAAGCTGACCCTTTATGATTTGGCAGGGACAGCACGCTCGGCACCACCGCCGGATTTATCTGAGTATGTAAAAAACAGCGAGCCTGCCCGCTTTGCGCTTCGTGTTGCTAAAGACAAAGCAAGCGACGAGGATTGGAGGCGGTTTGCAAACGAATTAGAACGGAAGGAGTAATCGCAGATGATTGAATTGGTAACATCATATTCATTTTCACAGATACCATACCTGACAAACAACGCTCTCGACGATTATGCCGAGTCCCTTATCCGAGACTTTGCTCCAGAGGCATTGAATATTCCCGGTGAACTTGATGTTGATAGTTTTATTGAGTATTACCTACGTTTGACTGTAGACTATCGCCGCATATGCTTAAAGCAAAAAGTCCTTGGATTGACAATCTTTAATGACGGCGTTGTTGATGTTATGTGCGAAGAATCAGGGATGCCGGAAAGTGTATCAGTAAAAACAGGTACCGTTTTAATTGATTCTTCTTTGTGTGCCAAGCGCAATATACCGCGTCTGCGGTTCACCTTAGTACACGAAGGCTCTCATTGGCTTTTGCATCGTAAAGCATTTTCATCGGACAACCCTTTCGGGCCTGCTGGGGCATATGAAAACCAATATATCGCCGCAAAAGAGGGGTGCATAGATTACAGCCGTTCTTTGAAAGAGACTACAGATGTGGAACGCATGGAACGCCAAGCTGATTTTTTGTCGGCGGCTATCCTTATGAATCGCCCTGCGCTCAGAGTAGCGTTCAAAAATTTCTTTGGATTTTACGATGAGAAGCCGCGCCGTATAATCCGTGGCAGCAGTGCTTTAGATGACTGCTATGCAAAGCAGTTGCCTGAGTACATTGCAAAAATTTTCGGTGTATCTAAACGTGCTGCTTTGATACGTTTGGAGAAGCTGACGGCTATCGTGGATAAAAACCAATCGTATTACAGATAAATGCCTATTTTTACGCTCTTCTGTTCGTCGCATGACGAACATTGTCGAAACAAATATTGCTTATGTTAGGGGAGATGAGTTAATGGAAATCAGGAACCACGAAGAAATTTTATATGTGATTGCAGTTTACGGCCATGCTCCGGAGTTCTGGCCTGCAATCGCTTTCCGCAAAAGTGGCGGCAAAGGGAAAAAACAGCCGGAAGAAACGGAGCGTAATAAAGAAATTAAATGCCCTTACTGCGGCACTCTATTCATGGTAGTAAGCGTGAAACGGCGGCTTGACCTTATTCGTTTCACAGAAAAAAAGAAAGCTGACTGCCATGAGTACAAGAAATGCCGCAAATGCCATGAGAATGTTGGTGTTTTATATCTCCCCGACAATATCTCGGCTTAAATAAAACTCGCAAGTCTAAAACTGAATATTTATAAATTTGGCTTATCACCCCTGCGGGTGGTTAAGAAATGCCCTCACGGAATCTGAAACAAGTGCTTGGAATGTTCGGCCCTGCTCTTACCCAGTGAAATTCTGGCGGATGGCGGCCTAAAGCACCCTGACAACGGCTGCGGCATTTCGGATAAAAGCCTACCACCGCTACGTGGACAGACCGGAACAGGCGGACAGGCATCATTCATCGGCACTCTAGAGCAAGCCACGGTCATGCGGCTGTGCTGTTTACGTCTTATAGCGCTATGGAGCAGGTTCACGCCATACTCAAAAGACGAAGCCTGCCGTTTCCTTTGTTCAGGCTGGAGCGTGGCGGTGTCCACGCCATAGAGCGGTTTAAGAAAAGCGGCAACGGTATATTGCTGGCATCGGGCGCATTATGGGAAGGTATCGACATTCCCGGAGATACGCTGTCGATGTTAATCATTGTTAAACTGCCCTTTGCCGTTCCAGACCCTATCGGAGATTACGAGCGGGAGCTATGCGGTGATATGGAAACATACAAAGCACGAGCCGTTGTGCCGGATATGCTTGTAAAACTCAAACAAGGCTACGGACGGTTAATTCGTTCCGAATATGACACAGGGGTATGCGCCATACTGGACAGCAGAGCCAACAACCGAGGAGCTTATCGACAGCGAGTGCTGTCGGCTCTGCCAAAATGCAATGTCACATCTAATTATAAAGCGGTGCGGGATTTTTACTTAGATAAAAAACCGACCGCTTATTTTTTATCCAATGATTAAATCACTTTCTAGCATAACCAATTACTAATATAAATTCAGCCGCATGGGATTAATTCAACGCTCATGCGGCTTTGTTTATATGGAATCAAGGAGGATTTATATATGGAGCAGACCGTTTTACGTTATAAAACCGAAAGAAAAGCCGTCATCTTTCAAGGCAAATCAATTACCGTTACAAACCGCATACCTATTTTTACACCCGATCAACATGAAAAAAGACGGCTTGAGATTGAAAATCGCCTTTATGACGTAGTTAAAAAACACCGAGAAAGTGCCTAATATTCACAAAAAATAAAGATAAATTCACAGAAATGACTTGTAAAACAGGGCAATCCAAGTTAAGCTATAACTGTTGGCGGCTCTGTTCTTTTTATAAGAAGGGAGCCGAAAATGGATAATAGAATAGATGCCGCATATGGTCGGCAGTCAGTAGACAAAAAAGATAGTATCTCTATCGAGAGCCAGTTGGAGTTTTGCAGTCATGAGCTTAAGGGAGGAAGCTTTAAGGCATACACCGATAAAGGCTTCTCCGGTAAAAACATGGACAGACCGGAGTTTCAGAAGCTTGTTCGGGATATTAAAGCTGGTTTGATCCGGCGGGTTGTAGTTTATAAATTAGACCGTATCAGCCGCTCTATTATAGACTTCGCCGGCATGATGGAACTTTTCCAGCAGTATAACGTGGAGTTCGTATCCTCCACCGAGAAGTTTGATACATCCACTCCAATGGGCAGAGCCATGCTGAATATCTGTATAGTATTTGCTCAATTAGAAAGAGAAACTATTCAGAAGCGAGTAACCGATGCTTACTATGCAAGAAGTCAACGAGGTTTTCGCGCTGGTGGACAGATACCTTACGGATTCAATACAGAGCCTATTGTTATGGATGGCGTAAACACAAAGAAGCTTGTAGCAGACTCCAATTTCATCGACAATGTAAAGCTCGTATATGAGATGTATGCACAGCCGGAAGTTTCTCTCGGTGATGTAGCGAGGCGATTTGAAGAACTTGGGATATATGTCCATAAAGGAAAGATTCAGCGTTCTTACATTTCCAAGATGTTGCGTAATCCGGTCTATGTACAGGCCGATATGGATGTATATGAGTTTTTCAAAAGCCAAGGTGCTGTTATTGTTAATGATGCGGCAGACTTTACCGGTATGAACGCCTGTTACTTGTACAAGGGACGTGAACAAGACAAGCGCAGACCTGATTCTATAGCAGGACACATGCTGGTACTTGCACCCCACGAGGGAGTTGTTCCTTCAGACGTATGGTTAGCTTGCAGACGTAAAGCACAGTTAAACAAGCAATATCAGCCGGGACGTAAGGCTGTGCAAACATGGCTTGTTGGAAAAGTAAAATGTGACCGGTGTGGGTATGCACTCATGTCTGTGAATGGTTACTTCCGTTGCAGGAAGCGTACCGAGGACAAGGGCTGTGAAGGTGCAGGCAAAATTATAGCCGCAGAGTTTGAACAGCTTGTTTATGATGAGATGGTGAGTAAGCTACGAGGCTTTCAGACTTTGACTAAGCGTGGCAAAACCACTGGTAATCCAAGAGTTACTGCGCTTAAAGTAGAACTGGCTCATGTTGAGGCTGAGATTGAGAAGTTATTGGATTCCTTATTAGGAGCAAATGATATACTTATCTCTTTTGCTAACAACAAGGCCGCTGAACTGGATGCTCGTAAACAGTCTTTATCTAAACAACTTGCCGATTTAGTTGCTGATGAAGTTTCGCCGGAGATAATGCTACGCATAGCTGAACTTCTTGAAGATTGGGATGATGCCAGCTTGCAAAATAGGCGAGAGGTTGTTGATAGCTTGATATGTAAGGTTAGCGCAACATCTGAAAGTATGGACATACAATGGAAAATCTGACGGATGGAGTCCGTCAGATTCGTAGGATTAAAATTATGCCATTGTATCCGATGGTTTGAAAACAGACGAATTGGAAAGAAGGCATAACACATGCAAAAAATTCTACTGGTTGAAGACGACAGCATTATAGCATCGGGGCTTGTTTATGCCCTTGAACAGGAAGGGTATGGCGTTGTCCATTGCGGTAGCTTTAACGATGCAAAAAACGCAATATCATCCGGTCATTTCGCCTTGGCAATCCTTGATATGCAACTGCCCGACGGTACAGGCTTTGACGTACGTGAAACCTTGCGCGGTACAGACACCGCTATCATATTCTTAACCGTATTTGATGACGAAGGCAACATCGTCCGTGCATTTGATAGCGGGGCAGACGATTACATAACAAAACCGTTCCGCCTGCGCGAGCTTATCGCCAGGGTTAGGCGCACTTTAAACATGGGCGAAAGAGGTAGCCATATTATAAACATGGGCCGTATTACAATCGATACATCGGCAGGTAAAGCATACAAACAGGATGCAATACTGGATTTAACCGCCCTGGAATATCGTCTGCTGCTTACATTTGCGCAGCATAAGGGGCAATTGCTCACGCGTACGCAAATACTGGACAGCATTTGGGATTCTGCCGGAAATTTTGTAGAAGATAACACGCTAACCGTGTATATCAAGCGGTTGCGTGAAAAGCTGGGCGATTCTGTTAATATAGAAACTGTGCGGGGAGTTGGCTATCGTGTGGGTTAATAATCGCGAAATTAAAGAACTGTCCGAAAACATTCGTAAAATAATAGATGGACAAAATATCGACCTGCGTGATAACCGCGAAGGCGTATGGAGCATCCTGAAAAATGATATACACACCCTTGCCAGCCTGAAAAACGAACGTGCCGCCACCCTTGGGCAGGAACGGGATGCCATGGCAGAAACACTTACAAATATCTCACATCAGCTTAAAACACCGCTTACATCTATGATGATAATGGCGGATTTACTTGATTTTAGTGCGGATAACAGCGACAAGCAGGCAGAATTTATCGCCAACATAAAAACAGGACTTGTACGCATGGAATGGCTGGCATCTGCACTTCTTAAAATGGCGAAATTGGACGCGGGCATGGCAGAATTTTCGAAGGAACCAATTCAAGCCGCCGCACTGGTTGCACTAGCATTAGAGCCACTGCAAATATTGTTGGAAGTGAAAGAGCAAAACATAGAAGTAAACTGTGATATAGAGCTTTTGTGTGACAAACGCTGGACGGCAGAAGCATTGATAAATGTGATAAAAAACGCGATGGAGTATTCCCCGAAGGGTGGCAAAATTCGCATAGAAGCGGGCATGAACCCCATATGCAGATGGGTTTCCGTTACAGACAGCGGCGCGGGCATTCCTAAAGCAAAAATAGCAGGTTTATTCAAGCGATTTGAAGCATCACAAAATGATAAAGGGCATGGCATTGGCCTGCCGCTTGCACTTGCAATTATGCATAGGCAGGGCGGGGACATAGAAGTGGATGGCGGCAATGGCAAAAGTGCGACGTTTGTATTAAAATTTTATGGTAATACGATTTGAAAATCGCCTCAAGACTTCGCCCAAAACACGCCTAATGCCGCGTGTTTCAGTCTCGCTTTCGGACTGTTTTCAACTACGATTACTATATCGCAAGTGACAAAACTGTCACCTGCGGTATTTTTTTAGTCACCGGAAAGTCACTTTGGCATGGTAACATGTACATATCACTTGCAAAGGAGACTTTTCATGAACATTTTAACAGTCAACAACCTAACAAAAACATACGGCAAAGGCGATACAACCGTATCGGCATTGGGCGGGGTTAGCTTTGGTGTAGAAAAAGGCGAGTTTGTCGCAGTTGTTGGTACATCCGGCTCTGGGAAATCAACGCTGATGCATTTAGTTGGCGGCGTAGACCGCCCAACTTCAGGCTCTGTTATTATCGACGGGCACGATATTTTCAAGAAAAACGAAAGCGAACTGGCTATTTTCCGCCGCCGCAATATCGGGCTCATCTATCAATTTTACAACCTTATACCAACCCTTACCGCCGAAGAAAACATCATGCTCCCGCGGCTTTTAGACAACCGTAAACCCGACAACGAAAAATTACAGTCCATTTTAGAAACGATCGGGCTTACCAACCGTGCAAAACACCTTCCCAATGAGCTATCCGGCGGGCAGCAGCAACGCGTGTCTATTGGGCGGGCGTTAATTAACGACCCCGCGCTCATTCTTGCGGACGAGCCAACAGGAAACTTGGACAGCAAATCCAGCCGCGAGATTCTTGACCTCTTAAAACTGTCCAACAAGCGGTACAACCAGACGTTAATCATTATCACCCACGACGAGAAAATCGCGCTTCAAGCCGACCGCGTTATAACCATTGGTGATGGTTTGATTGTTAATAATGAGACACAAGTGTGAAAGAAGCGAAAGTTCTGAAAGGAATAAATTTATGAAACTAACCCAACAATTAGCCCTTAGCCAACTAAAAACCAACCGCAAACGCACAATTTGGACACTTTTGGGCATACTGCTATCCACTGCGATGATAACCGCCGTATACGGCTTTGCAGCAAGCGGCATGGAAGCCGTTTATCAAACACTGGACGGGGCACCCATCCGTCAAGAATACTACAGCATGGTAATAGGAATTGGCGTAGTGCTTAGCGTCATTATTATGACGGTTTCTATTACCGTCGTGTCCAATTCCTTCCGCATAAGCGCAGGCAAACGCATGTCCGAATTTGGCATACTCAAAAGTGTTGGCGCAACAAAAAAGCAAATTGCTTCAACCATTTTGTACGAAAGTGTATTTTTATCTGTAATTGGCATACCCATTGGGCTTGCAACAGGTCTATTCGTCCAATTTATTGGCATAAGCATTGCCAACCACCTGCTTGGCGAAATGGGAAGGTCACGCGGCGCACCGCTGTTTGGCTTCGTCTTATCATGGCAGGCAATGATTGCATCTGTTGCGGTTGCCATCGTTACAATTTTGCTGGCTGCCTGGCTGCCTGCGCGTAAGGCGGCAAAAATCCCGGCTATAGATGCGATACGTGGGGTTGGCGAGGTCAAAATTAAACGGCGGCAAGTACGTACAAGCCGGATTATTAAACTACTGTTCGGGTTTGAGGGGACGCTTGCGGCCAAGTCGTTAAAGCGCAGCAAACGTAATTTGCGCGCAACTGTCGTTTCCATTACTATCAGCATCGTATTATTTATTGCCGCAAGTGGTTTTGGCACATATTTTACAAGGATGACATCCATTGTATTCCACTTTGCAGACATCGACGTTGTTGTGGCGTATCACAGTTCCTTGATATTTATAGAAAGAGAAGACGGCTCTCATCATTCACTTTTCCAACCCATAAGCCCGGAAAAAACAGAGTATATCGCCGCAAAGCTTAGAGAATTCCCTGACACCGAGATTTTTAGCGTAGGCAGCAGTGCAGGCAGAACATGGGGGAATCGTACGCTCGTACCGGAGGATATGCTTTCGCCAGCTATGTTCGATTATTTGACCATGCGCTACAGGCGTGACCCGCACCCTGGCGGGTTCCGCACCGAGCTTTCTGTTGAGTTCGTTACCGTAGATGCGGAAAGTTACGCACGGTTAGCCAGGCTTGCGGGGGTGCCCTACGGGTCAAATATTCTGATAAACCAATTTAGGCGGCAAATAGACGGCAACTGGACAGAATTTGTACCGTTTGTGTTTAGCGGCCAAACATTGCAGGTACCGTGGCGGGGTTTGTACAACCAATATACAACCACAGATATAACCCTACACGGTGAACTGCGCGGCGCAGACATACCCAGCGGGATACTACACGCCAGCAGGTCATACCTTATAATCATTGTTCCGCCGTTTGATGTGGGTGCGCATTTCTGGTTTGCCCAATCTGCCGACCCTCATGGGTTTTCGGAACATGCATTCGCCATTTTAGACCAATACATTCAACGAGACGGCGAAATTCACCTAAACACAAGTGTCCAAAACCTTGTTGCCCAGCAAAATAATGACCGTAACATTGCCCGGCTTTTTATGACATTTATCTACGGCTTTGTGGGAATGCTTACGCTGGTGGGGCTAACCAACGTTATCAGTACCATTTCCACAAATGTATCGTCCCGCTCCCGCGAATTTGCGGTGCTTAAAAGTGTTGGCATGACACAGGCCGGGCTTAACCGGATGATTAACCTAGAGAGTATTTTGTGCTCGGCAAAATCGCTTATCATAGGACTCCCGTTTGGGGTTGGCGCTTCGTATCTGGTATATCGCTCTATAACTGCTGCCGTGCACTTCCCATACGAATTCCCATGGATTGCAGTATTACAGTGCATTGCCGCGGTGTTTATTATCACATGGGTGACCATGCGTTTTGCCGCGGCACGGTTAAAGGATGAAAATATTGTTGACGCGATATTGACGTAACCCCTGTAATGCGTTATCCTTGAGATGAAAAAGTGGCTTCGCCGCTTCCCGAAGGAAGCGAAAGCGGGATTTATTCCTGCTATAGCGGCGAGGCATACTCCTGCGCAGCAGGTTGCGCGAAGCGCAAGGCCGCCCGGCCAGTGGGCGCAGCCCACGAAGAGGGTTTGGGGCAGAGCCCCATTCAGCAACGATAAAAAATACATTAGGAGGTACACCAATGATTTCCTATTACAAGGAAGCACCGGTACAAACCCAGTCTGAGGCCATGACTCGCAAAATGCTTGCCCACCATGGCGGTCTAATGATGGTAGAAGTAATGTTCCATAAAGCCAGCGACGACCCAGGCCTGCACAGCCACCCGCACGAGCAAATTGCCTATGTACTAAAAGGGAAATTCGAGTTTATAGTCGATGGTAAAAGCACCTTTTTATCGGCAGGGGATTCCATTTATGTAGAGCCAAACGTAGTACATGGCGGCAAACCACTGGAAGACGGCTCCACAGTGCTGGATGTTTTCACCCCACAGCGGGATGACTTTAGAATCTAGGTGTACAAATGATTGGAATAGTTTATTCGATTGTAATATTTTTAGCATGTGTTTTAGGGGCAATTGTTGGCCTTGGGGGCGGAGTATTTATCCGCCCTGTTTTTGATGCCATCGGGTACCACAATGTTTTGAACATTTCATTCCTATCCAGCACTGCCATAGTCTCCATGGGTATTGTTTCCACGGCAAAAAAGATGAAAGACGGCCTTGCAATAGAAGTTAAAATGGCCGCGTTCATTTCTGCGGGGGCAATTGCAGGCGGTATGATTGGTAACCTAATATTGGAACATTTGGTTTACACAATGTATTCTGATGCAAACGTAAATTTGATACAAATTATTGCTACGGTTATAGTATTAATATTCGCTATCCTTGCCACAACCAGACGTGACCTGAAATATGAGGTTAAGTCAAGGATAGTTATGGTGCTTATAGGCGTAGGGCTGGGCGCAATGGCAACATTCTTGGGTATCGGCGGCGGCCCAATAAATGTACCTATACTTATGATTTTCTTTGGCTTGCCTATTAAAACGGCAACAGGATATTCTATCGTAATCATATTTTTCTCTCATGCTTCACGGCTTGTTACCATGGGTTTCACTCAGGGGTATGGGTATTTCGATTTAAGAATCATACCCTTTGTTATAATTGCGGCGGCGGTTGGCGGGTTTATTGGCGCAAATTTGAGCCGCGTATTTTCAGAAGGTGTTGTGAAGAAATTATTCATTGCCGCGCTTTCGGCTGTAATTGTTTTAAACCTGTACAATGGCGCAGTCATTTTGCTTGGTTAAAAAGTAAAAAGCGCAAGGGCACAGCTGCCAATAACGGTAGCCGTGCCCTTTTTTTCGCTCACTGCGCCTAATGCGCGCAAGCTCACTTTAGTTCAACTTCTCACTTTTCAAAACTAGCCGTTCCCTAACTTCACGTACTTGTCCTGTTTGCTGCCAAGTTACTCTATCAAACACTTCTTCCAAATAGGTAATGTATAAACCCTGTTCACCTATGCTATCAAGCGGTATGCTGGCTTGAAATGGAGCTTCATTTGTAAAATATCCGCTTGTTCCATCGGATAACCTCCATGATATTGGCATCCAGCGGAAACGTTTATCTCGCGGCGACTCCAGGTTCATGTTGTATCCGGCGGCTGTAATAGTAAGATTTTGCCCAGCAGATAGATTGTTTTCATTAATGCCATGAACAATGCCTCTGTATGCTCTTGGCCAAATACCACCAGGGCCGGAATATATCCATTTCGGAAAGAGCATTGTTTCTTGATAAATTATAGTTTCGTTTGTGTAGGGTTCTCCCTCAAAATCAGGATTATTGAACCAACCGTGAAATGTGTAATCCTCTCTCATTGGGTTATATCGCTCTGTCGGCCACACTGTTTCACCGCCAAGTCCATGCCCCTCTAGTACAGGGAAAATGCACAAGGAGCCAAATGCATAAGTCATAAAATGCACTTCCAAAAGCATACCATCATGCTCTTCCGGCCAAACCCTTACAGAATCAATAAAATAAAGTGAGAGATAATCTATTGGCTGCTCTTGTCCGCGAGAATTAAACTCTGTCGATTCAGTACGCTGAACCGCATATACTACCCCTCGGTTTAAGAAACCCAACCCTATAAACAGTGTATATTTCTGGCCAACCCCAAACTCATATGGATCATGGAACCTTGTCCAGGTATCAATGCCGAATATAAACCGCCTGCCGCTCATTGACTCCACGTCAAGTGTTACCGATGTACGGCCATGTTGCCAAGTGATATGATGCCATGTATCTTTTATAATAAAATCTGCATACACACCTATAGGATGCCTTTCTTCATCCCAAAATGACAAGTTTAATAAATAATAATCATTCGGGCCTGCAATTGGATGAAAGTTACCTACATAAAGCTCACCCCGCCACAACTGCCTTATTGCTCTAACTCTTACGCCCAATTTTGCATCAAAGTAAGGCGTGTGAATAAACACATACGGATTTGTATATCGTGCTTGGACTTGATAACCGCCTATATCTTGCGGCATAGAAAATCCATCCGTTGAAATCGTTCTGTCTTGCATAATTGCCAACCGTTCAGCTTCCTCGACACTTAAATCAGGGGATAAATATCTAATGACTGATGTTAAAATCATAATCATATCCTGTGGAGTATCATGGTCTTTGAATGCAATCGTAAACGAAGGATTGGCAGAATCATCGAGTAAAATATCCATATCGTAATTTAAGTCCCTATTCAGAAATAATATGACACCAATATTACCACTATCAGAGAAGTTCACTAAAATTTGGGTGTATTCTCTGTTGTTAAATACAATGCTTTCTATTTCATTGATAATCATTGGCAAACCGCGCTCGTTTACGTCATTTTTTAGCGCAATTTTAAGTTGCTCGGCTGGATTTTCCGGATATTGATAACTCCCAACTACACGACCCATAACACCCCCTATATTGCCATCGGTAGTACCTCGTACAGAATCTTCCTCCCTATACCCTTCCTCATTAATTACCTCTGTGTTTCCACATGATACAAGTAGCAATATCAAAACAAGCGTGGTTATGAAAGCAACAATCTTTTTTATTTTCATATTGGTCATCTCCGTTCAAATATTTGTCTAACTCTTGTCACAACATAACCACTACCGCCACGCCCTTGTACATCTTCAACCATCGAAACTACCAACAAAGGATTTTCAGCATCTTCATCAGCCGTAAGCAAAACAAACCAGCCGAGCTCCCTGCCGGTAGCATCATCTTGTGTTAGCTTTATCTCTGCTGTTCCTGTTTTGCCAGCAAGGGTCATGCCGGAAATTCGTGCATTTCGGCCAGTTCCATACTCTACTGAAAACACAAGACTTTCAAGTACAATCTTTGCAGTTTCAGGTGAAAAAGCCCCCGGTATCCACACTTGCGGCGGGCTGGTCGCTTGCCCTGTAAGCTGCTCGCCCATGCGTCCTGGGCTGGCATTTTCAAGAATCAAACGTGGTTGTAAAATATTACCTTCGGTAACGAAAGCACCGTAAATTGCGGCTAAGTGAACAGGATTCATTAGGATTTCACCTTGCCCATACCCGCTATCCGCTAATTGTATGTCGGATGAAAACTCACCTGTCCTTGAAATGGTGGAGGAAAATAAACCATACTCAAACGGTATTCGTTCTCCAAAACCCAAGCCCCTAAGCCTGGTAGCAAAAGTTTCCGCACCAATTCGCAAAGTCGCTTTGGCAAAGTAAATATTATCAGACCATGCCATCGCATTATTAAGATTGGCGGGGCCATCATATTCCCGAACCGTTGTTATAAAGAATCTTCCCCAACTTTCGTCTTGTTGCCAACGAAGCCCACTGCGGCCAAAGTCCTCGGTAGGATGAAAATATCCACCTTCCACGCCGATTGCCGCCGTAAGTGCTTTCATTGTTGAGCCGGGACTGAATGTTGCCCTAAAACGATTAAAGAGGGGCAAGGCTTCGTCCTCGTTAAGTTCTGTCCATATTCTTGTGGTCATGCCACGCACAAAATCATTTGGATCATATGAAGGTGAACTCACAAGAGCAAGAACTTCGCCTGTCATTGGATTTGTGGCTACAGATGCACTCATATCATTGGCAAACACTTCATAAAGCAGCCGTTGAATACTAGCATCAATCGTTAAACGTATATCTCAGCCGTTTTGTGGTGATAACCGCGCCAATGTTGTTGTTCTGTTTCCTTCGCTATCGACAATAAATATCTCTCGCCCATCTCTGGCGCGAAGTACATCTTCATATATTCTTTCAAGCCCGGCTCGCCCAATTACGCTGTTCATATGGTAGCCGTAATCTCTGCGGGACTCCAATTCCTCTGCGTTAATATTTTGTATATATCCCACCAGATGGGCGGCACTTCGCCCCAATGGGTAATATCTGACATGAGCAGTGCTTATCAAAATGCCTTGGATGGTTAGTAATTCGTCTATCAATTCCTGCGCATCTCGTGAAATAATTCTTAATTGGACAAAAACATCATCTCGTACATAAGAGGCATTTAACCTTCGCAAAACAGCTTCCGGTGTCATTTCCAGTAACGCTGCAACCCTGGCTATATCTTCTTCGTTGTATACAAATGTTTGTGCGGGAACTTCCTCCCTTCTCATTCTTCCCGGTACAAAACCAACTGCCGAAGCAGTTCCGGGGCCTGCAAGCATTTCTCCGTTTCGGTCAAAAATACGCCCTCTTTCTGCCGGTAAAATTCGCACCCTTACTCTATCGTTTTCACCAAGCCCCGGGAAAATCATATTGGAAGTCCATTGCAGTCTGTATTCGTTATCTGAATTTAATTGAAAAATCGCCAAACCATCATGGCTTATTTCTCCTGCAACTGTGTCCATTTGCAGTGTATATGAAACAATTTTTCTTCCCGGTCTTGCGGGGACATCATTCATTTCGTTGATTGTCACCATAATATTCCTTGCGCCAATCCCTTCATAGATGTTTCTGTTTCTCTCAACAAAATCTCCCTGAGAGATTTGCTCTTGGGTCATGCTATCCAAAAGATTATACATTTGCTTAAATTGACCACTCTCTATATAGGAAAAATACCGCTGCAAAACTTCATCGGGTAATATCGGCTCCGCTGTTTCCGCAGCACCAAATACACCCGCAGGAGTGGGTGAACGCAAAATAAACCCAACTACAGTGATTGATGCAAAAACAATGACGGTACATAAAAGAAAAAAATATTTTTTGGGGGCAACTGCATGCTTTCTCCTACGTTGCCTGCTATGTCTTTGAGTTGCATCTGTAATAAGTTCACGCATCAGAAACCCGCCTTCGGCTATAAATTAATCTTACAATTGTAAGACATTGAACATATTACACCCGTAAGAATTAAAAGTCAACACCTTTATTTATCCCAACAGCATAAAAAAACAATCGGACAAGAGGTGAAAAGCACTCTTATACCCGATTATTGCTTCTGAGCAATACAAGATTGATAGTCAGCGAGAACAAGCCCTAGAATATATTTTTATACTCCAAAATGGCTAATGTGATTTGGGCGGCGACACTACCTCCTGCATTCGTTTCCCCTTGTATATATGTTGCAAAAAAGAATGTGTTGTCACCTGTTTCGACATAACCAACAAACCAACCATTCATTCCCCAAGCACCATTTACCAGTCCGGTTCCGGTTTTGCCCGAAAGCACTGCACCATTTCGTTCAGATAGCTGCAGCGCATCTCTTAATGTATACACATGCCTTGTTTCAAATATTGTATTATTTTGATGTAGAGCTCGCAAAAGCCCTACTTGCTCAACAGGCGATATACGTAATGACGATTCTGCCCAAAAATCTAATATGCCACCAGAAAGATTTCGATTGCCGTAAGACAATCGAGACAGAAATGAATATAATTGCTCTATGCCCGCTTGTCTGTCAAAATCTTGAAAGTACCAGTTGACAGAATTTTGCATAGCTGATGTCAGATTGTGATCTTGATTCCATGATTCAAAGGGCTGAAGTACACCATCCCATTCTCGAACAGTATTGTCTGCTTCCAAAATTCCCAATTCTAGGGCAATAAGTGCACTAAATATTTTATAGGTTGAGTTCGGCGATACCCTTGTTACACTCCTATCTCTATTGTAAATTGTGTACGCACCCTCATTCAAATTGTACAGGACAAAACTTCCTTCAAATCCATCAAAAAAATTGGACAAGTCGTTGTATACTACATTTTCGGCACGAAAATCAACTCGGCTATCATCGCTATTTGCCAAAGCAGAGACTATGGGCACTTTGCACAAAACAAGAATCCCCATCAGTATGAAAATGCAGATGCTTTTTGCTCTGAGTAAACCGGTTTCCTTTACATATGAAGTGATATGCTTAACACGGTTTACAATTTGCGGTTTAGAACCGCCCATATTCGTGGCGGAAAAAAGCATAGGCTGGTGAGAAAGACCGCTCACAAAATTTAGTAAAGTACCGCCATAATCCGCATGATATCCTTTGGGGAGCATTTTTAACACAGAAGCATCACATGCCAACTCCCTATCCAGTCGCATTTGGCGAAAAGCAAAGTACACTAAGGGGTTAAACCAATACAGAATCTGAAATATGCACATGAGGCAATTAACTTGGATATCTCTTTTTTTGCAATGGGTCAGTTCGTGTAATATGGCATAACGCACATCATTTAACGTCATTTTCTTCGCGGGCAAAATAATTATAGGCTTAAAAAATCCCATGGTCATCGGCGTTTTAACAATAATAGATGAACCTATCAATATGTTACGCTTGATACCAACTTCTGTTTTGCAACGAGAAAATAATGAAAGAAGTTCATCGTCTTTTAAGGGCTTCACAGATTCCCTAATTAAACATAGCTTTCGATGACACATAAAAGCGATTATAGCAACGATAATGATACCTGTAATCCATATGCCGCTTATAATTATCGGAATATATCCCGGGGTAGAACGGTCAACTGCTAACGCAAAATCTTGCAACCAACCACTGTTATATGCGGTTATGATTTCTGCACTACCCGAACTGTTCGTTATTGTTACACCTCTATTATAGCTTAACGCATTCGCCCAGTTTCCTATATTTAATAAAGAAATGAAGCGGCTGGGAACAAAAGGGATTACCAACAAAGCAAAGTATAAAAAACCTAAATTATACTGTCCTCTCATAGACAAATGTTTTTTGAAGCCTTTTTTTGCAAGCAAAATAAGCGTTATACCAATCGAAGATATAAAAGTTGCCATCATAAAATGGTACACAAATGAACTCATTGGTATTACCGCCTTTCCTGCGACCAGCCCGATAATCTCTCGTCTAAAATTTTCCTTAACGCTACAATATTATCATCGGAGAGTTTATCTTGTTCCAGTAAATTAACAACCATCGAATCTAATGCCCCACCATAAAATCGATTAAGGAAATTATCATTTTCTTTTGCTAAAATGTCAGATTCCTTTACGAGCGGCGTGTAAACAAATACACGTCCATCCTTCTCGTATTGTAATGCGCCCTTTTTCACTAGCCGCGATAGCAATGTGTGAATAGTTTTGGGCTTCCATGATGTGGATACATCCAATCGTTCAACAACTTCATTGGTATTGAGCGGAATACCCGCCGACCAAATTACCTTCATTACCTGATATTCGGCCTCTGAAATTTCGGGCTTGCCATTCATTCGATTGTCTCCTTTTTCTATTACTACACATGTAATATCATTATACCATGCTGTCTATATTCGTCAAACTTATTTTTCATCCACACCTCTATAATAAAATTTATTGTATTTTCCACCCCAATGGGATATACTATATATATCCTAAGTTGAATGGAGTGTATTATCATGACTACAACAATAGTGAAATGGGGAAATTCAAGGGGCATTAGGCTGCCTAAACCGTATCTCGAGAGCCTTAATCTGAAAGATAATGATGCGGTTGAAATTCTTACAGATAATAACACAATCATTATTAGGAAATCGAAAGCAAGCCAACATAAGACGTTAAAACAAAGGGTCGAGGAATTTTATGGCAAAGATTTCGAAGCTATAATAAAAGATAACCTTTACAATTTTGAAGAAGAGGACTGGGGGCATCCCGTAGGAAGTGAAGTATGGTAAATCAAGGCGATATTATTAATTTAAATTTTAACCCACAAGCTGGGCACGAACAAAGCGGACGAAGGCCGGCTTTGGTGGTAAGCAACCGTAATTTTTCACGGATTACTAGGGTAGCAGCCATGGTGTGTCCAATCACCAGAACAAATAAATCCCTCCCCTTTCACATAAGCCTTGATAGCAGAACACAAACAACAGGTGTTGTGTTGTGTGACCAAGCAAAAATTATTGATATACAGGCAAGGGATTTCGAATTTATCGAAAAAGCACCACATGACATTGTATTAGATGCCATAGATATCATTAGAGGGTTTATTGACGAAGACTAGAAGCCTGCAAACCAATCGCAGGCTTCTTTTATTTTTTTCCTACATCCCTACATCCCGTCGCCTAAACCCGATAAACCCGGCAATCGTTAGCACTGCCGCAACAATTACAAGCACAACAAGCGGCAATACGGTAATGCGCTCCATCGGATATTGCGGAATATGCCCAAATGGCGAAACATTCAATATCCAGGACGGCAAGATGCCCATCCGCCCAAACATTCCCATGAAAAACACGAACCCGTACATACCCCATATAAGGCCCGTTGCCTTTGGCACAATGCCTATCAGCAATACAGCAAGGCCAATCATTACCCAAAGTGCAGGGAGATATACTAAGTTACCGGTTAGCACTGTCAAAAATGGAAACTCATCAGGATTTGGCAATACCGAAGTAGCCGAAATCCAAAGCCCAAGTGCAGTTAAAAACTGCAGCACAACACTGGATACAAATGCAATTATCACAAAGCTACCCAAGTATTTATACCGGCAAACCGGTGTCGCAAGCACAAGCTCTGCGCGAATATCTTTTTCTTCGCCGCGCACCTTTAGTAAATATAATAACATTGGAATCAACGCCATCATAGATGCCACGAAGTTAATCATACCGGCGAACAGTAGCGGCATAGAAATACCATCCATCCACAATATTAATTGCTGGTAAAATTCATTTGTCTCAAGGAAACCGTCCATGTCGCCCATGATGGTTCCATAAGATGCCCCAATGGCAAAGATGGTGACAGCTCCAACAATTAAGCTAATTGTTAGTAGTTTTATTGTCAAACCTAAAGGAGACTTTAGCAGCCTGCCGCCCTCGGCTTTACCCGGCCTATCCGGTAAAATACCCTGGTCTATATCACGGGTTAGGTTTAGACGGTATGCAACTGCAGCAATTGGAATTGCAACTATCACCAGCACAATTACAGGCCACCAAAAATTTCCGCCAAATGCTTCTGCGCGAATGATAAGCCCCAAAGGGCTAATTAGCGACAATACTTCCGCGCGAACATCACCTACTGCACGTATCATATAAAACACGCCCATGGCCATAAAACTGTACCCCATAGCCCCGCGAGAGCCGGACGAAAGCTGTGAAAACACTGCCGCTATAGCAGCAAACACAAGCCCCACACTGCCCAAAAGTGCGCCCCAAAGCATCGAGCCATTTAGGCACATGCTTTCGTCACCCAGGACAAACAATAACAGTCCGGTTACAATTGCCAAAATTAAATTTACAATAACTGCCGCAACTATAGCAGCGTTAAGATTGGAAAGCCTGCCTGTGGGCAGCGAACGTACGACTTCATAACGGCCTTTTTCCTCGTCCGAACGGGTATGGCGCACCACAAACATGATATTCATGACAACAACCGCCAACGCAGAAAACACCAGCATCATTGTAGTAAAAAATGCCCCGTATGAAGTGCCTATCAACGGCCCAACCATGGCTACCATTGCCGGATTATCCATAATCGCGGCCATTTCCATACGGCTAGCCTCATCCATCGCCTCTGCCATCCCCAATGCTATAAACGAAATAAATAATGCGGTAATGAGAACCCATAGCGTAGATGTAATACGTTCGCGGCGCAGAATGAGTTTTGTCAGGATTATTGTGTTGTAGAAGTTCGTTTTCAATATCATGCACCCGCTTTCTTGTAATGCTGCATAAACAATTCCTCTAACGATGGTGGCGCGCTTTCCAGCATTTTTATCCCAAATTTACTTATATGGGTCACAACATCCCCCATATTGCTTGTGTCTACATGGAATTTTATTCCCGAATCGGTTTTTTCAATATCAAACACGCCAGGCAAGTTATCCAACCCTTCTATTGCATTTTCTGTCGAAACATTCATTGTATAACGTGTCAAGTGGCGCAATTCGTCCAGCGTACCAACTTCAACTACCTCGCCCTCACGGATAATCCCCACACGGTCAGAAAGCCTTTCTACCTCTGACATGATATGGCTGGACAAAAGCACACCCTTACCGCGATTTTTCTGCTCTAATACGCACTCTTGAAAAACGTGCTCCATCAACGGGTCTAGCCCGCTTGTGGGTTCGTCCAAAATGTATAGGTCAACTTCCGATGCAAACGCGGCTATTAGTGCAACTTTTTGACGGTTGCCCTTTGAATATGTGCGGCATTTTTTTGTTGGGTCTAAGTTAAAGTCTGCAATTAACCGCTTGCGCAGGTTTTTGTCATGGCTGCCGCGCAGGTTAACAAATAAGTCTATAACCTCGCCGCCGGTAAGGTTTGGCCACAGGTTTACATCGCCCGGGACATACGCAATTCTTTTGTGAATGTCCACCGCATGCTTCCATGCATCTAAACCAAAAACTTTAGCAGTACCGCTTGTCGCTTGCAAAATGCCCAAAAGCACACGTATAGTAGTAGACTTACCTGCCCCGTTTGGGCCAATGTAGGCGAATACTTCACCCTCTTTAATTTGAAGGTTTACACCCTTCAACGCGGTAAATTTGCCAAACATTTTTGTTACATTGTTAACTTCTACACTGTACATTTTGCATCCTCCTTTTATTTATAAAAACATTTTCGTAACATGTTTAAAATCTGCTGGAATTCTTCCAGAAATAATTCGTAACTTTCCCGTGCAGTTTTGCCAAGACTTTCGGCTGGGGCAATACCAGTTTTAGATTGGCCATACCCCTGTAATGCCCAAGAAATAACTTGCATTGCAAGCGCAGGGTCTATGTCGTCCCGAAATAACGACACATCTGCATGGGCATAAACATCTGCCGTAATTTTTGCATGAATGGTGTTAAATTTTGCTAAATTTGCAGCTACGCTCTCGTTTTTTGCAGATGTATCTACATACGCGCTTGTTATGAAATCAAATATATCCGGAAAATGTGTAGATAAATCTTGCTTTAGCAAGGAAAGCTGCCAAATACTTTCCAAAATATCCGATTGAATGACGTTGATTAGATCGAGATATTCCTGCTGCACAACATCGATAGAATAATCGACTAGGAAGCTATACAATCGCTCTTTTGTGCTAAAATAGTGGAACAGCAACCCCTTGGATATCCCCGCTTCACGCACTATGTTGTCTGTAGAAGCCTTTTTGTAACCAGCAAGAAATTCCTTCATTGCGGCATTTATGATGCGTTCACGTTTTTCTTCTGGTAAATCTAGAAATTTTTGAAAATTTTCGCAAGTTTCGATTTTTTGTTCGTCCATCAAGCATTCGCCTCCTTTGACTGACTTGTTGAGTCAATTATAATTCAATTGACCAAACAAGTCAATATATTTTCGCAAAAAAATAAAATTATTAAAATTATGAATTTACTGCGGAGTTGGCATTTGAATTATATTCCATAGATTTTTCGCTTGTAATTAATTTGTAATTTAATTCACATGATTTTGCGTTAATATTTTTAAAAATCCTATTGATAACCACTTGTGAATCTGCTACAATAGGAATGTTATATTCGATACAACTTTCGACAATTACTTACTAAAATACAGGTGCACTATTTTTATTTATCATAGCACCACGATTAAAAAGGCATACACAAGGCAAAAAGCTAATGGCTTTTAATAAAAGGAGGGGAGTTCAAATATTATACCAAACCTTATTAAAAACTATCAATAAGGTAAAAAACAGAGGAGCCTCAGCTCTGAGATAAATGAGGCAACAATCATAATAGGGAGGAAATACAAAAAATGAAAAAAAATCTTGCACTCTTATTGTCAATCGTCATGTTGTTTTCACTCGCACCCCCTGTCTTCGCAAATGGAACGGAACCAGCACCCTTAGGTTATGAGTATGAATGGGTACAAATATGGATTTCGGGGGCATACGACTATGAACGCGACTACAACAAGTATGCAACTATGCGGCGCGAAAACGCATCTAATACCAACAGACTTTGGGCACGCGCCAATCCATCAAATTCATTTGGGCCGCCCAGCGCATCCGACCATTTAACTTCAAACGATGACGATTTTACAGGTATTGGCCTGTTTGTAGATGGAGTAACATTCAAATTTGGATATGGTTTAGACGATTATCGCAAAATCTACAGGCAGCCAAACCGCAATATACCGGACATTGTAGTGACAGAAGTCACATGGACCCGTAACTGGCATGACGAGGCTGTAAGAGCTTATTTAATGAATGTAGAACTTGTCGATGGCACAACTGTTGAAAGATATTACATTGGTGAGCTTTACAACAATGCATATTATTTTAGAAACGGCTCCAGCGGATACCCAGAACCGGGGTTTGTTTTTGGGCATAGTGTTGAAGGAGTTTTCATAAACACATATATTTGGCTTCCAGATCATATCTTTAGAGCCGACGCCCTTAGACTGGTAGACATTACAGACTCCTTGTTTAACGGGAACACCAACCGCTGCCCGGTTCGCAACCCCGGCCGCACATTTAGACGTTACGACGATGGTTATGATGTTGATGCTATATCTGTATGGTATAAGCGCCGTATACCCCCAGAGTACGAATGGGTACAAATATGGATTGCAGGAGCATATGACTACGAACGCGACTACGACAAGTATGAACTTATGCGACGCATTAACCCATCTCAAGCCGACAGACTTTGGTCACGGTCGAATCCATCAAATTCATTTGGGCCGCCCAGTGCGCCTAATCATATAAATGAGGGTGATAGTGAATTTACAGGTATCGGTCTGTTTGTAGACGGCATAACGTTCAAGTTCGGATACGGTTTAGACGATTACCGCAGAATCTACAGGCAGCCTAACCGCAATATACCGGACATTGTAGTCACAGAAGTAACATGGAGCCGCAATTGGCATGACGAGGCTGTAAGAGCCTATTTAATGAATGTAGAACTTGTCGATGGCACAATTATCGAAAGATACTACATTGGTGAGCTTTACAACAATGCATACTACTTTAGAAGCGGCTCCAGCGGATATCCGGAACCGGGGTTTGTTTTTGGGCATAGCATTGACGGAAATTTTATAAACACGTATATTTGGTTACCAGAGCATATCCGTAGAGCTGATTCCCTTAGACTGGTAGACATTACAGACTCCTTCTTTAATGGTAGTACCGACCGCTGTCCTGTTCGTAATCCTGGACGCACATTTAGGCGTTACGATGACGGTTATGACGTTGATGCTATATCTGTATGGTATAGGCGCCGTATAGTCAGGGACTAGAGTTTATCTCACAATATAAATAAAAAAGAGCTGATGCTAACCATTTTCATGGTTTTACATCAGCTCTTTTTTATTTTCCATCATGTAATTCCAATCATCTCCATTAAAAACCTGGCGTTGGTAGTCTTAGACTGCCCTATGCGTATTTTATAGTCGAAATATATCTCACGCTTGATTCCATTCCTTTCAGTCGGGCAAAGCCCTCCTTGCGGAAGGCACAAACACTCCGATGAAAGAAGCTGAGGTTCGCTTCTTTCAACCTTATACTCTTCGGAAAAGCTAAAATTGCGAACTCTGCCATGTAAATCCGCCAGTTTACATAACTCTAAATCATGCGTAGAAATCATACCAACAGCTTCCAACTCCACCAATTTGGTAATCACGGCATCTGCCCCGGCAAGCCTATCTACAGAATTTGTCCCTTTAAAAATTTCGTCTATCAGGAAAATAAGGTTAGGGTTCTCTTGCGCTAAGTCAAGAATAAGCCGCACACGCTTAAGCTCTGCATAAAAAGTGGATACACCTTCACTCAAGTCATCCGCAATGCGCATAGATGTAGCGATGTCAAACCGAGTGCAAGTCATTTGGCTTGCGCAAACAAAGCTTCCAGCCCTTGCCAGTAACAGATTAACCCCAACAGTGCGCATAAATGTAGTTTTGCCAGACATGTTAGACCCGCTGATTATGAAAATACTGTTATCCAAACTCAAATTATTACAAACCCTGCTTGAATTAGAAAGCAGCGGATGCCCCAAGTCTTTAGCATCAAGCACTCTGCCCTCTTCGCAGATAGTCGGCAAACAAACATTGTCGCATACCTTAGGCAAATGCGAAAATGAAAGCAAACTTTCAAATTCGCCTATAACCAAAAACCATTCGCCCGCTTGGTGAGAATATTTAGCCTTCCAGCGTTCCAGTAACAGTGCACAATGCAAATCCCATAGCAGAAAAGCATTTAAAGCAAGATAGACAAGCGGGTTGGACCTAATGCTAAGCTTATTGCCTATTTTTTCAAGCGCCGTTACTGCTTCCGATGCAACTGCCAATTGGGATTTTATTCTGTTTAACCCAGCAGACGAAAATTCTCTGCCGATTATAATATCAATAACCTTTACATACTTTTCGAGTTTATACGGCAAGCGGTCCATAATCCCCAAATACTTATATACGGGCTTTCTAGCGGCAAAACATAAAATTACCTGGGCAAACAAGAACATTATACCTGCTAAAAACACCGGACGAACTTGAAATATCGCGCCCAAAATCAGTAATAACAATGTAGGCACCGGTATATAGCAAATCGAAAATTTTATAGCAATATCCCATTTTAGATCATGAGGAGTTAACTTAAGCGGTACGGGGTTTGCAAGCTCGGCAGCTAGCTCTGCCGCAAGTGGAGTGGCCCCAACTTGCGACAGGAAATACTCCATGTCGTTTGAAAAATTTACCTCGTTGCTAAGCTCTGCAATCGCTTCCTGGCGTTCGCTTAGCTCTGTAATTGTGTAGTTGGGGTACAGTAAATCTTTTGCGAACGCTTGCCGTCCATGCCAAGTATGTGTCGTATTTAGAAATTGAAAAAGCGACTTTGTCCCAACAATGTCTAAATCACAGGCATAATAATGGCTGAAATCAACAAATTCTGTACCAATATCTTCAAAATTTACCCATCCGCCTGTAATCCTTGCAACATGCCTTTTACCAATTGCTATGATACCTTTCGTATACCTGATTTTGTTGTCTAACCGGTAATGCCGCACCCATAACAAGACCATCACAGTAAAGACAATGGCCGTAACTGCCGCTACCCAAAACGCGAACCCTCCGGCAAATAAAAAAGTAGTACAAACAACCAAGGCAATGACCCCAGCTAGTTTTGCAAACCCCAAATTGTTAAATAATTTACTATTCTGTTCAAGCTGTGCTTCGCATCGGGCTATAATTTCTTCAAGCTTATCCTGCATCATCTCGTCAATTCCATAATTTTTTTATACACCCATTTCCCATTAAGTATATAGTCAAGCCTGCGAATAATCAAGAAAAAATAAAAACCTATTGCCCGCCGCGTTACAAAAGTGATATATTATGTGAACAAACTTTAGCTGTGAGGAGAAATAGATGATGGAAAAAATCACGTTAAAAGTAACAGGTATGAGTTGCGCACATTGCGAAAAAGCCGCGGTAAATGCATTAACAGACCTGGGGGCAACATGTGTAGCGGCAAACGCTGCGGATGGTACTGTCGAAATTACTTATGACACAGCGGTGCTGTCATTAGAAAGTATAAAGGACGAGTTGAACGATATGGGATACCAATGCGCGTAATATAGACCTATCCCCCTTACCACCAATAGACTTTTTGCAAACTGTTTTGCAAGAAGTCTATTGGATAAAATTTTTATTTGGTGAAAAATTTTTTGTATTTTTACAAGATTTTTTGACTTTGTCTATCATTTCCGCTTTACTACTGCGAAAAACACGATATAATGATAGATGGTCTCGAAAAATAAAGAAAGGGGAACAAAATTCATGAGTACATATAAGTTAGGGATTGACATAGGCTCTACAACAATCAAGTTGGTTGTAACGGACGAGAACAATAGCTTTGTTTTCGACCGCTACCAACGCCATCATTCCAATATAAAAGAAACGCTTTTGGATTTAGCCACAGAAGCAATGCAAACGTTGGGACAGTTTACATTCCGCGCTATGATAACCGGGTCTGGGGGGTTATCCCTTGCCAATTGGGTGGGTGTGCCATTTGTGCAAGAAGTCATCGCTGTGTCGGATGCACTTTCTTTTTGCGCCCCCCAAACAGACGTTGCTATAGAAATTGGCGGCGAAGATGCAAAAATAATCTATTTTTCTAACACTATAGAGCAACGCATGAACGGCATTTGCGCAGGTGGGACAGGCTCTTTTATAGACCAAATGGCCGCACTTTTAGACACAGATGCCAGCGGGTTAAACGAGCTTGCAAAATCGCATCAAGTCATTTATCCGATAGCTGCGCGCTGCGGGGTTTTTGCCAAAAGCGACCTGCAACCGCTAATCAATGAAGGTACATCCCGTGCAGACCTAGCAGCATCTATCTTCCAGGCAATCGTTGCGCAAACAATAAGCGGGCTGGCTTGCGGTAAGCCCATTCGCGGAAACATTGCATTTTTGGGTGGGCCGTTGCACTTTTTGTCCGAGCTTCGCACACGATTTGTCGATGTATTAAATTTAACCGAAGAGCAGATAATTGCCCCGGAAAATTCGCATCTTTTTGCCGCATTGGGCGCGGCAATCCGTGCCGAAAACGAAAGCACAGAAATGGATATTTCCGCACTTTTGAACAATCTGACCGGCGTACAAGAGCTTCCGTTTGAAATGGCGCGTTTAGACCGGTTATTTACCAGCCATGACGAATTTGCGAAATTCCAAAAGCGCCACAGCCAGCATATTGTACCAAAGGCAGATTTACAAAGCTACGAAGGCGACTGTTTTTTTGGCTTGGACGCAGGCTCGACCACAACAAAAGCTGTTTTGATAAGCGCAGACGGTAAGCTTTTACACACTTTTTACGAAAGCAACGAGGGTAACCCCTTGCACGTTGCGCGTAAAGCCTTGACCGAAATTTATGAAAACTTGCCAAAAGGCGCAAACATTCGACATTCTTGCGTAACAGGTTATGGCGAAAAACTGCTGCAAACCGCTTTAGGCGCAGATATGGGTGAAGTGGAAACTGTCGCCCATTACCGTGCGGCGGCGTTCTTCGACCCCAAAGTAGATTTTATATTAGATATTGGCGGGCAGGATATGAAATGCCTGCGCATAAAAAACGGGATTATCGATTCCGTTCTGCTTAACGAGGCTTGCTCTGCCGGGTGCGGCTCGTTCTTGGAAACTTTTGCAAGCTCATTAAACCTTCCAATTCACTTGTTTGCCGAGCAGTCCTTATTTGCGGAAAATCCTGTAGATTTAGGCTCACGCTGTACGGTTTTCATGAACTCGCGCGTAAAACAAGCGCAAAAGGAAGGCGCGCCTGTGGCAGATATTTCTGCCGGACTTGCGTATTCTGTAATAAAAAACGCGCTGCTAAAAGTGATAAAAATCACCGACCCCGCCCAATTGGGTAAAAACATTGTAGTGCAAGGCGGCACGTTTTATAACGAGGCTGTTCTTCGCGCATTTGAAATTGTTAGCGGGCAGGAAGCAATTCGCCCGGATATTGCAGGGCTCATGGGCGCGTTTGGCGCGGCATTGCTTGCACGGGAAAGATACCGCGCGGGGGTAAGTACGACCCTGTTAAGCCCAAATGCATTAAACACATTGGAAATAAAAACGACACATAGCCGCTGCAAAGCTTGCGAAAATAATTGCCTTTTGACCATCAATAATTTCAAAGTGCCCTCAGCTGGCGAAAACGGCGATACAAAACGCTTTATCTCCGGAAACCGCTGTGAGCGCGGCCTTGGCAAAGAAACGACCAACCCGGATTTACCAAACCTTTTTGCCGCAAAGTATAACCGTGTTTTCAACTATAAATCGCTGGATACAAACGATGCCCCGCGTGGCACAGTAGGTATTCCGCGTGTGTTAAATATGTATGAGAACTACCCGCTATGGCATACGTTTTTTACAGAGCTTGGCTACCGTGTAGAACTTTCACCACGTTCGTCACGCGCTATTTACGAGCTTGGCATAGAGTCCATTCCCAGCGAGTCGGAATGTTACCCTGCAAAACTGGTGCATGGGCATGTAATGGCATTAATAAATCAAGGTTGCCGCTATATTTTTTACCCCAGCATTACCCACGAAAAGCTCCAAGTCGAAGGCGCGGACAAATGCTTCAACTGCCCAATTGTCACATCTTACCCGGAAAATATCCGAAACAATGTAGAAGAAATTGCAGAATTAGGCATCACCTTCCGTAACCCATTTTTAAATCTGGACCACAGCAAAAGCCTGGAAGCCGAGCTAATAAAAGAGTTTGCAAACATCCCAGCCGCCGAGGTTAAAAACGCACTGGCAAAGGCCCTCAAAGAGCAGGAACAATATCGGGCAGACATGCGTAAAATGGGCGACAATGCGATCGAATATATTGAGAAAAACAACATATCTGCCGTGGTTTTGGGGGGGCGGCCATATCATATCGACCCGGAAATTAACCACGGGATACCTGAACTTATTACGTCCTACGGAATTGCCGTTTTAAGCGACGACACCATCGCCCACTTAGGCAAGGTGGAGCGCCCGCTTGGTGTTTTAGATCAATGGACATATCACTCGCGCATGTATGCAGCAGCATTTTGGGCAAGAACCCGCCCGGATGTGGAATTTATACAGCTAAATTCCTTTGGTTGCGGACTGGACGCCGTAACTGCCGACGAAGTACAAGAGATTATGGAAGCTGCAGGCAAAATTTTCACATTGCTTAAAATTGACGAGGTAAGCACTTTAGGGTCTGTGCGAATTCGTGTACGTTCGCTGTTTGCAGCGTTGGCTGAAAGGCACGAGCGCGGCATTCTTGTAAAATCCCCTACTCCACGCAAGCCACGCATAATTTTTACAAAGGAAATGCGCAAGAACCATACTGTGCTGTGCCCGCAAATGGCACCAATACATTTTGACATTTTGAAAGAGGCGTTTACATCCAGTGGCTACAATATAGCCATGATGCCTGCAATGGATAAAAATGCAATCGAAACCGGCCTAAAATATGTAAATAACGATGCTTGCTATCCCGCATTAATCGTAGTTGGGCAAATTTTTAACGCCTTATTTTCCGGCGAATATGATATTAACAATGTGTCTATTTTTATGTCGCAAACGGGCGGCGGCTGCAGAGCAAGTAACTATGTGGGCTTCATCCGCAAAGCGCTTACAAAAGCCGGAATGGAGCATATTCCGGTTGCCTCATTAAGCCCGGCAGGCATTGAAAAAAACCCAGGACTAACATATACCCCAGCATTAGCGAACAAGGCATTGCAAGCTGTTATCTACGGCGATTTATTGTCCCGTATTTTATACCGTACCCGCCCATACGAAGCTACCCCAGGCGCTGCCAATGCATTATACGAAAAGTGGAATGAAACATGTAAAGAATCCATACGCCATGGCCGCCGCTCTGACTTTAAGCGCAATATATTTGGCATGGTAGAAGCGTTTGATAACCTGCCATTGCGTGACATTGTGCTGCCGCGCGTAGGCGTTGTTGGCGAAATTTTGGTTAAATATCACCCGACCGCCAACAACGATATCGTAACGCTTCTTGAAAATGAGGGAGCAGAAGTTGTCGTTCCCGATTTGATGGACTTCGCATTATATTCTGCTTTTAATCAAAGTTTTAAGGCCGACCATTTGGGCGGGAGCCAAAAGGCAAAATGGGGCGGGAAAGCAGCAATTTGGGGGATAGAGCTATACCGCAAACACATGCGTAAAGCATTGGGGCAAAGCAAGCGGTTTACCGAACCCATGCCAATTCACGAACTGGCAGAACTTGCAAAGCCTGTTGTATCGCTTGGTAACATGACCGGCGAGGGATGGTTCTTAACTGCAGAAATGATTGAGCTAATCCATCAAGGCGCAGGTAATATAGTATGTGCGCAGCCTTTTGCTTGCCTGCCAAACCATGTTACCGGTAAAGGCATCATTAAAGCGTTACACAAACAGTATCCGCAAGCAAACATTGTTGCAGTAGATTACGATCCCGGGGCCAGCGAGGTTAACCAGCTAAACCGGATTAAACTCATGCTTAGTGCCGCCATGCGAAATGTAGAGCAGACACAAAAGACGCCTGTTTTGCAGGAAGTTTAAATAAGGAGCGCATATGGGCTTTTGCGATACTGATATTAAAAATGTCAAAAAATCCAAACGGCTGAAAAACGGCGGGTTTGAGAAAAAATTATTTCTGGAGGAAGTCTTACATGGACACAACAATGATTAAAGCACAAGCTGTAAAATTCAACAGCGCGCGAAACAATCTGCTGGCAGTGGTCGCATTCACTGCAATAAATATATTTCTACTGGCTTTCGGGGTGGATCTTAGCTTTCTGTTTTCAGCGTTTGTACCACAAATTTTAATGGCTATCATCATGGAGTCTTCCATTCCAGCCGGGTTAGTAGTAGCACTTTTATCTACGGCTGTTTATCTCCTGTGTTATGCTCTGTCAAAACGGTGGCGTGCTTTCATTTTAGTCGCACTTATTCTATTTTCGATTGATGCGCTTATCATGCTGGGTTTCGTATTGGTTGTTGGGGCATTGGGCGAGTTTTTGTTTAACATTGTATTTCATGCATGGATTTTGTTTTATCTGATTAAAGGAACCGTTGCCTGGGTTAAACTTATGCGTGTTACACCGGAAGATTTTACTGCAATTCAACAAGAAGTGGCCACGGATGCGCAAACTGAGGAACTTAATTCTGCTTTGCAAACGATTACACCCCCGACGAGCGACACTTCAGGGAACGAGGCTATTGAAACACAACCGTCAAATACCCCTATGGAAAATAACAGCATGTATGTAATGGATGACTTTACAAAAAGCAAAATTATCGCATCGTTTAATCAAATCGAAAAATTATACCTGTTCGACAATATCCCGCCACAAAAATTGGCAAATGCTAAAATCAGCTATGCATCAACATTGGGTGACGATGAAACTATCATTTTCCTTTTCGACGACACAGTAAGAGGCTCTGCCAACGAGGGCATGATATTAACCACAAAACGTCTATACAGCAAAAACTTCGGCATGAGCGGCAATGTAGCGCACATCTCCAACATCAATGGACTTCATGTTCCTAAGTTTGGGTTAGTATCTTCCAACGTTATCGTATCCATGAATGCCGGAAGCGAAATAGAAGTCCATATCACACAGTCAAAATCTCAAGCAGAAGCCGTATTTAATGTGCTAAACGAGATTATAAACATGATGAAGGCAACGAAATGATAGTATAGGTTTGACAAATTCTTTGAATCTGTATACAATAATTTAGCCCACGGAAGGGCAGCGCCTTCAGAAGAAGGCAGTAGTATTCCCGACATTTAATACACGAAACAAGATATTTACCGCGAAGGTAGTTTGGTCTCTTGAAAGAGGCTCGCCGCTTTTGCGGTATATTTTTGTATAGGCAATCAAGTTGAAAACTAGGATTGCTATAGGACAGGAGAAATTATCAATGAAAAAGTTTACACGGCTTTGTTTTGTGCTCGCGCTTTGCCTATGCATGGCGGCACTACAGCCTATTACCGCATTTGCAGCACAGGAAGCATCACCATCAACCTGGCTGCAACGCCCCGGCACGACAAGTGAACTAGCAGGCACCACCGTAATTATTTACAGCGGTAATGTCCGCGGGAATATCGGTCTTTTACCGCAAATGGCTGCCCTGCGCAATTATTACGAGGCACAGGGTGCAGACGTAATTCTGGTGGACACAGGCAATTACTTGCAAGGCACCATCTATTCTGCATATGATAGCGGGCGCACGGTAATAGAATTGATGGACAAAGCCGGTTACGACGTTGTTGCTATCGGCAGCCATGAGTTTGACTTCGGTACCGGCACAGTTGGTGTAGAGTTACATGGAATTATTTATGAGGACGACAGCCTTGGGCAATTGCTGGCAGAAGCATCGTTCCATGCGGTGTCGGCTAATATAACGGCTGGCGAAGAAGCGCTCCATGCGTTTATGCCCAATGCCACTGTTACCACTGCTTCCGGGCGTGAGGTCGGCTTCTTTGGGCTTACCGACCCAAGCACGGTAAATCAAGTGCTGGAATCCAATCTGGACGGGCTTACATTCCAAAACGCCGCAAATGCTGCGGCCTATCAAGTAACAGCCTTAGCAGAAAGCGATATGATAATCGGGCTTTCCAATATAGGCACGCCGCTTATTGTACGCGGGGCAATTATCATTGACGTACCCTCCAGCGCAGGGTTTACCGTGGGTGTGTTAATAATCGACAACATGACAGGCTGCGTACTGTCGCACAGTGCTGTACACATGGCAGATATAACATATGATGCACAAGTGCAACAAGCCGTAAATGCGGCACAGCAGGCAGCACGTGCAGAATTTCCGGTGTGGGCAACGTCTAAAGTCACATTAGAAGGCTCGTTTGCGGCGTCCCGTTCGGGCGAGACAAACATGGGCAATTTATGGACAGATGCGCTCCGCTGGTTTGCACTTTACGGCGGTATCAGCAATTTTTATGACGAAGACGATATCGCAAACGGCAATACTGGTATCATGGTACCGGCAGAAAACGTTGTCGCAATCTGGAACGGCGGTAATTTGCGAGATTTCCTTAATACGGGTGACGTGACGATGAAAGACTTGCAAAGAGTATTGCCCTTCCCAAACCGTGTAGCGGTTATGTACTTGACGGGCGCACAGCTTTTGGAAATGCTGGAAGCCGCAACACAGGGCCTGCCGTTTACAAATGCAACTTTTGCATCTACAGCGGCGTTTCCACATGCCGCAGGTATAGAATTTACGGTGAACACTTCAATACCGTTTGATGCGGGCGAACCTCATGGCAACCACTGGTTTAGAGCCAATTCTTTGGGGCGTGTTACAATAAACAGCATAAACGGCAACGCTTTTGATCCAGACGCTACGTATGCGATAATTACCAGCAACGCGATTTTCAATGGCATGGACTCCAATTATATCAGCTTGGAAAGATGCCAAGAATTTAGCACCATTACTTCCGCTTTTGTAGTAGATGCGGTGTGGATGTATATAATTCAAGCACTAGATGGTGTTATAGATTATAGATACGCTTCGCCGCAGGGCAGGATAACGATAGGGTAATAACTTAAAGAGAGCGGTGTTTGACCGCTCCTACATACAAACTGGAAGGAGAACCACCCAAACATGCGCAGTGAAATTAAAGAAATCATAAATGAGATACAAAAAGTAATTGTCGGCAAAGAGGCGGCCTTAACCAAAGTATTAATTTCCATTTTGGCAAACGGTCATATCTTACTAGATGACGTCCCAGGCGTGGGTAAAACCACACTTGCCATGGCAACAAGCAAGGCTATGGGGCTAAAATACCGGCGTATCCAATTTACACCCGATGTTTTGCCGTCGGACATTACGGGTTTTTCGGTTTACAACAAAGAAACAGGGGGGCTTACTTACATGCCGGGCGCAGCGGCAGATGCAAATATTTTGCTGGGCGACGAGATTAACCGCACATCCAGCAAAACACAGTCCGCTCTTTTAGAGGCAATGGAAGAGCGGCAGGTAACGGTAGACGGCACGACCCACCCATTGCTTGCGCCGTTTATTGTTATCGCCACGCAAAATAATATTGGTACGGCAGGTACACAGTTGTTACCATTCGCGCAATTGGATAGGTTTTTGATGCGGTTAAATTTAGGCTACCCGGACATGGAAAGCCAGATGGCAATTATCCGTGACAGGCAAAAGAGTAACCCTATTGACAATGTTCAGCAGGTTTTATCGCTTAAAGACGTGCTGCGAATGCAAGACGAAGTACAAGACGTAACGCTTAAAGACAGCGTGATAGCCTATATTGCACAAATTGCAGAAAAATCTCGCGAAGACAGCATGATAGAGCTTGGCATTAGCCCCCGCGGCGCGCTTTTTGTTGCCAGAGCTACTAAAGCACGGGCATATGTACATGACCGGGATTATGTAATTCCGGAAGATGTGCGAATGGTGCTGGCGGATGTTTGCGCGCATAGGGTTATCTTGTCCGGGCAGGCAAGAGCCGGGAAGGTTACGCCAGAAGCAGTTTTACAAGATTTGTTGGATAAAATCAAGCCCCCGGATGGACGTGAGTAGCTATGAAAAAATTATTAATAGTTGATGGGCTTAATCTTCTTTTCCAAATGTTTTTTGGTATGCCCTCAAGGATAGTAAACAAGCAAGGCAAAGTTATTCACGCCACAATTGGCTTTGTGGGTGCATTAAACAAAATTATCAAGCTAACAAACCCCACCCATATTGTAGTTGTGTTTGACGGCGAACATGAAAATAGCAGAACCGAATTGCTGCCCGAATACAAGGCAAACCGTATAGATTATTCGCAAATACCCGATAATGAAAATCCATTTTTGCAGTTTAAAGATATATGTTCAGCCCTTGACTTTATGGGAATTAGGCACTTTGAAGAGCAAAAACTTGAAGCGGATGATGTGATTGCAAGCTACGCTATTACGCACGGTAAAGACATGCAAGTAGTCATTTGTTCATTTGATAGCGACTTTTTTCAGCTAATAAATGAGAATGTTTCTGTTTTAAGATATCGCGGGGAGAAAACAATTATTTGTGATAGTGCGTATGTACAAAAGAAATTTGGAATTTTACCTAGTCAATATGCAGACTTTAAGTCTTTAACCGGCGACAATTCGGACAATATTGAAGGCGCCAAAAAAATTGGAATAAAAACTGCGGCGGCATTAGTTAATCAATTCGGAAGCTTGCAAAATGTGATAAGCAATGTAGATAATATCCCAATGCCTTCTATCCGGCAATCAATCGCAAGCAGCAGTAATAGACTCGAAAACAACTATAAAATAATAAAGCTGAGTAATAATGCTGCGCTTAGGTTTGATATGGATGTTCTTTCGTATAATGGCAACCATTTTACTACAAATGAAGTGCTTAAAGGGATAACGCTACTGTAAGCTATAGTAATTTAAAACGAGGCTGAAATACGCAGAGGTATATACATGGTTAACATTTGCGACTACAACCGAATTATAATTGTAGGCAGTGGCGGTAGCGGAAAAAGCTGGCTATCAAAGCAAATTGCCACAATTACAGGCTATCCGCTATATCACTTAGATAACGAATTTTGGAAGCCCAATTGGGTAATGACACCACACGAAGAAAAAGTTTTACAGCTTAAAAAAATTATTTCCGGCAGACAATGGATTATTGATGGAAATTATGACAGCACTATGGAAATGCGTTTCGCCAGTACCGATTTGATTATATTCCTCGACATAAACAGGCTTGTTTGTGCTGTTTCCGCAGCAAAAAGACATGGTAAAAAGCGTTCCGACCTGCCCAATTATCTGGACGAACCTACAATATTCAGCAAAGATTTTATTGAATTTATTAAATGGATATGGACATACCCCAAATCCGGGCGCAAAACTGTAATGGCTCTTTATAAAAAGTATCAGGACAAACCGTTTTTGCATATAAAAACAAGGCGTGAAGTAATTAAATTTGTGAAGAAGTGGAGTGCTCTCAATAATGATTAAGCGACTTTTTTTTATCATTTTGTGGGTCGCATTTGCAGCAATTTTGCATTTATTCGGAAACAATTCCGGCACTTTCGTCATTTTGGCCGCATCCATTGTTGCCCCGGTTTTGTCATGGTTCTCACTTCTTTTGATGGCCACACGGCTTCGGCCAGTGCTAACCTTGCCGGAAACTTGCGCCAAGGGCGAAGATATTTTGGGCGCGGTTAGCGTACAACATGGGTGGCTCTCTTCCATATTTGAAATATCCTGCACACTGGTTTGTGAAAATAGATTCACAGGTGGGCTGACAGAAACCCAATTTGCCTTACCCAATAACCGCCCCACTCCATTCACGCTTCAAACCTCCCATTGCGGCGTTCTTCATGTTTATATCAAAGAAACCCAAATATACGACCCGCTAGGGATTTTTACACGCCGCATTGCATATTCAACAAAACAGTATACAATAATCCAGCCTTTGGGCCGCGCAGTGGAAGTTCCGTCTATGGATACCGCCCACAGCATGGATAGTGACGAGTATTCCGCCACAAAAGCGGGCATGGACGTAAGCGAAACCTACGCCATCCGCGAATACCAGCCGGGTGACCCCATACGCAGTATCCATTGGAAACTTAGCGAAAAGCTGGATAAAACGATGGTGCGTGAGTTCGGCTTGCCCATTGGAACCGCTGTGTTACTGGTATTAAAAGGCACGGAAAACGTGCCGCCAGATGGTTGGGATACCGCGGCAGAATTATTTTATTCGACGGGCCTTGTGTTGCTTAATAGCGGCGTACGCACCACCATGGGCTGGGCCATAACAGGGATTGGATTTGTGAGGCATGAAATCCATACACACGAAGATGCACAAATGGCCATGTGTGAATGTATGTTAACAATAGACCGTCATCTGCAGCTCGTGCCCGAACATAACACGGGCGAACAGGTTATTGTCGTAAAAGTAGGGACGGCACATACATGATGAAAATACATCCGGGGAAAACTGCCAAAAAAACATTCACTGCCATCGCATTTTTCATATGCATCATGGGCGCATTATTTAGTATGCTTGAAATTCGCCTGCTATCATTCACGATAATCCCGCCGGTTGAAAGCTTCAAAATTTTGCTAAATCATCTGTTTACAATAAGCGAGCAACACCAGGCGTACGAATACATGCGGTTTGCTGTTTCCGTGCCGCCGGAGAGTTACGGCCACTATATTTTTACGGCTATCACACTTGTAGCAGTTACGGCGGCAATATATACTTTCATCATGCAAAAATACGAAAGCAAAGCCATGTGCATATGTATTTTTCTGCTATTTACCGGAGCGCAAGTTTATTTTGGCGTATTCGCCTCGCCGGTTTGGAATATCGCCTTATACGCTGCAATTGCATGGGTTTTACTTCCCAAAGCGAAATTTGCAGCATTCGCCGGGATTGTTGTTATAATGGTCTTGGCGGCTATACTTTTTTCGCCCGGTTCAAGCCCGCTTCTTGCAGAGCTTTCTGAAAATATACGAGACCAGTTTGGTGAACAAGCCGAACGCCCTGTGGCAGCACAAGCTCCCCTGCAAGAACTATCTGCCGAGCAGCAAATGCAGGATTTACAAATGCATCATGACACCACCGGCCAAACTGACCAACCCAGCGGCAACGCATTCGGCATAGACCGGAGCGAAAGGTTTTCCGGATCGCAAATTGGCACGGCAGTTGGACAGCGGTTATGGGTGTTATGGCTTATTGGGCTGGCATTTACGGTTGGGTTTGCAGTATGGTTTCTGGCAAAATTTATTGCGGCATACAAGCGTCGCCAGATATTCGACTCGGCAGACAGCAACCTCGCAATTCACAGTATGTTCATACATTTAATACACTGGTTGGTAGAATTCGGCATCGTGCCGCAAAATTTCGCGTATTCTCAATATGTAAACCAAGTAGAAACGATGTTTTGCAGCGAGTACGCCAAAAACTACCTTTCAGTTGTTGGGTTGTGGCAAAAAGCAATTTACAGCAACCACACAATGGCAGAAAGCGACAAAAAACAAATGCGCGCTTTCTTAAACGAAACGAAACACATCTTGACTAAGCGCGTAAACCCATTCGCGCGAGCAATTGTTAGAATGCGCTTGTTTTTGCATATATAGAAAGGATGAAATCAATGCCATATATTCGTATCATGCTGCTTACAATCGTTTTCGCACTCTCCTTATCCGCTTGCCGGGTAAGGCTCATTGACGTTGCATTAGACACAGAACCTACCCAAGAAACTACCACAACAGAGCCGGAGCCGCTAAAACCAGAGCCTCCCCCCCCCACATTGCCAGAACAGGAACCTGAAACCGAAACCGAAACCACTCCTAACGAAATAGTGGAGGAAGTTTATGCACCCACAATCGAACCCATGGCATACGACCCAATAGAAACCCCAACCGAAGAAGAACCGGGCGGCTATACCGCAGGATATTACACCGCCCCAATTTTAATAGAAGAACTACCATATACCCCCCAAGTTACCATAGAAACCCCAACCAATGCGCCAGGCGAAACCACCTTAGACGACGATGGCGACGGTACACTTGGCCTTATCATCGACCGTTACACGGGCATCTTAAATAGCGGCCTTGGCTCATTATTTGAATGCCAGCGGCTGTACGTCTATTTCGAACAGCTTGCGGCGTTCCACACGGTAAACCGCTTATCACCGGAGCATATGCTAATAATCGAGTCCGGCGGTTACAATGTAGCCTCAAGGCGCGGCAACGATGCACTTATCGTATACGCAGACTGGGTACAAAGACGAAACCCAGCCGTAATAATCAAATCTGTTAGCTCAGATATTTTAGGCCAAAACGTAACCAGTACTTCCCGCGCAGAGGCCACGCGGCAAGAAATCCTAACCCGGCCCGGCCTGGAAGGTGTTAATGCCGTACTTCACAGGCGTGTCCTGCTCATTTCGGAAGAATTGCTATTGTCCGAAGAAGGGCGGCTTATTGCCAAACTGCATATCGCCCATGCTATGTACCCGACATTATTTTCCGATGTGGATATGTCGGGGCTTTACCGGCAAGTTGCAGCCACAGGCGGCGCAGATTATACCAGCGGTATTTTTACATTTTAGGGCGTGTAGCCACTAATCTTTGCTGTACACCGTTATCTCCACATCGTTTTCATATCCTGTAAAAGCAGTATCCAACGCGTCATCACCATATTCCCTAGTAAACTCATTCATAACGCGGTCAAAAACAATTACATGTACATCGTGCGGGACATCCGACTGGTCAGAATAGCCTTTGCCCTGCATACGCCGTATGAATGTGTCGTTTAGGTTGTGTTTGATTTTATTATCAAGAGGTATGAGCATTTTCTCTTTTTTGGCAAACAGCCCGTCACATACCGTTTCCTTGTCAAATTTCCAGCTATATCGTGTACCTAAAATACCATATTCAGCTTTTAATATTTCAAAATATCTACGATGGATGTACCCTATCATGCCATTGTGTTTTTCGTTTTCAGATTTTTCTTCATCGCTTAAATCGGCTTTGTTTCGCGCAGCAGAGTATGAAGCGGACGTTGGTTTATCTTCCAGCGAAATAAACTTCCCACCTTTTTTCAAAACACGATATGCTTCATTGACTACTATTTCGGGCTTAGAAATTAAATGAAGCATACTGTTTGCAATCACGGCATCAACAGAACCATCAATGAGCGGCACATCAAGCGCGTTTGCCCGGCATGCCACCAAATTGGACGTTTCAACGCCCATATCTTCCGCACGTTTATATAACAATGCCAGCATTTTATCCGATATGTCCATTGCGATTATGTTAATACCACGCTTTAGAAGCGGCACAGTAAACAACCCATCGCCGCAACCAAGGTCAAGCAGTGTTCCGGTTCCGATTATATCCGCAATGCGATTGCGCTTCTCATCCCAAGATTTTGAATAAAAAGCAGCACCGCTGGAATAGGCCTCTCCGATATCCTCATAGCCGATATATTTTACTTCGGCAGACTCATCCTTGACCATATACGGGTCATTGGTTAGTTGGTAAACGCCATGGTTAAAAGAGACGGCGTACCCGCAAGAGCAGTGCGGTAACGGCATAGGCCCATTACAGTTAGGGCATTTGAAAATACGATACATAACTTTCCCTCCTGTTTTAGTTGAAGTGTGAAAGAAGCGAACTTCAGCTTCTTTCATCTATGATTTGATTATATCGCCGCCACAGCCAAAGTAAAGCAACGGTTCGTTGCTCATAGCAATTTGATTTACATCAGCACTTAATGTACCGAATTACTTTTGAAATTCTCATGACTGTCCAATTCTCCGCAGAATAATTGTTTGGTTTTATTTGTGGGTTATTATCTTGTAGCAAACTGCTTGTCTCAATAAAAACGAAAAGCCGATAACTGTGATTTCACAACTTATCGGCTCTACGTCTTTGCGTCTGGCTCTTTGACAATTGATGTGTTGGGTCGTTTACAACCTATGGAAATGCTTATCTACTACGACGTGGGGAAGATACAAACCAAGCAATGCTTCCGAAAAGCAACGCAAGGGCTATTATCATCGTCAAAATACTGTATATACGTTCTATCATCAAAGCAAACCAAGGAAACAATAAAAACGGAATAGCCAGAGCCAATGTCATCACAGCCCAAAATGCAATTAGCGCAATTCTTTTTTTCGTAAGGGGTTGGCGTTCATTTTGTTTACGCCTACGCAAACTAAGCACAACAAACAAAACGGTAAGTACAATGCCTAAAACAGTCATAATCGTAAACATAACATCAAGTTGTTGAAATGTCCCCAATATGGAGTACGACTGGTTCAAATTACCATCTAATATATCTTTGATATTACCTGCAATCCCGGCTTGCGCTACTCCTCTTGCGCCTGCAAGATTGGAAAGCACAGTAATGCCAATTTGCTCATTGGGAAAAAGAAATACATTTGACCCAAAGCCTTCCGTAGTTCCACCGTGTTCAATAAAACTTTGGTCTGCACTAACAATCCAACCCGACGCATAAAAGCTGCCATCCGGCTCGGCTATGCTTCGCCCTGCTTCATGCGACCTTGGAATAATGGTATGGAATATTTCAGGAATATCCGTTGCAAGCCCTAGTTGAACCTCCATCCAACGTGCCATATCTCCAACAGATGAAGTAATGTAGCCGGCGGGCATATGGTCAATTGCCTCCGTATCTGATGTATCACGAAACATGGTGAAAAAAATAAACTGTGTGGTATGCCCTTGCGCACGCCGCCCTGTTGCTATGGCACGTTCTCGGTTTGCAAAAGTGTCCATCAGACCAAGTGGATGTAAAATATGCTCCACCATAAAATCTTCGTAGCTTAACCCTGATACTTCTTCGATAACAAGGCCTAAAATATTAGTGCTTACATTATTGTATATAAATCTTTCTCCGGGTAAAGATACAAGTCCATCCGCAACCATATTTTCAACACCTTGCCGAAGAGAACCTGTTGTCGAACCCAAATCCATTCCGAACCCGATGATATGGTGCATGAAGTGGTACAGCCTCACCTCCTGCATATCAATAGGCTGACCATTATAACTAAGAGTAAGCCACGGCAAATAATCTGCAACAGAATCGTCTAAAGACAGTAATCCTCTTTCTTCCAAGTATAGAACGCCCAAAGAAGTAAATGCCTTGGTAGCAGAACCAATATCCCAAAGCGTGTCCTCATTCGCAAGTATTTGTGTTTCATGGTTTGTAACACCGGTAAAGAAAAAGGTAGTTTCATCCCCTGTGACAACCGCAACGGCAATACCCGGCGACCTAGAAATGTGCCTAGCTTCTTCAATGAATGATTGAATGGCTGAAGATTGTTCGCCTGATATTAACGTTGCGTAAATTGATAAGTTAGTCCCTAAAATCAATAACAGCGATAAAAGTGTTATTGCAACTTTTTTCCTCATCGAAATAACCCCACTTTATATAAATAGTGTTTACAACTTAAAAAACCCCAACCAACCCCCGCAAAACCTACTTTATGTGAGATATGACTATTTCACAGGAAAAACGGTATAGCATACCCGCTATGCCGTTTTTCTCATGGTTTGCATGGGTTTTGGGTTTGTCCTTTTGCGGTTGAAAAATCAAACGCACCGATAAAATTGTAGACGATTTCAATAGCCCGTGTTTTGGATTTTTTATCTACGGCAGACACATTTATTTTGTCGATGAATTCCCTTAACACAGTAGCGTCCAACTCCTTCAAATCGGTATACTTCTTTGTGGCGGCAATGAAACTCGTAACACTGATACGGCTCTGCTCCCGCTCCTTTAACTCACGATTGATTGCCTTTATCGTTGCAGTTTGCTCGGCCTGTTCACGCTCATAATCACGAGAGAGTTTAATAAACCGCTCATCCGTCAATTTTCCGGTAACATTGTCCTCATACAGCCGCTTGATTATTAAATCAAGTTCCGTAACACGACTTTCCGCTTTGACAAGTTTATCTTTCTTCGCCGCTAGTTCACGGTCTTTCTCTTTAAGGGAATTGTCTGATGCGTCACGGATAAAATCCTTCTCATACTGCGAAACATAGGCGATAGCTTCTCGTAGGTTTTGCAATACGATTTCTTCTATCACTACATTGCGGATTGTATGCGGCGAATCGCAACCGTTCTTGTTACGGTAATTGGAACAAACAAAATACTCTTGTCGCTTTTCAAGGCGGTATGTCCGGCAATGATACATAATCCCGCCGCAATCCACACAGTACATAAGCCCGGAAAACATATCTGTATCACCAAACTTGGTAGGCCGCCGTTTCGACTTCCGCAAGTTTTGCACTATCAAAAATACGCTTTCCTCAATTATCGGTTCGTGCGTATTCTCAAATATCAGCCAATCATCCGGGTTGTTTATCGTTATCTTTTTGCTTTTGTAGGATTGCTTAGATGTGCGAAAGTTTAAGGTATGCCCCAAATAATCAATCCG
>Ga0131853_10001431_pt1 | contig 42708 bp, 25 predicted proteins | sample TergutLab28metaG_FD_92764 | JGI IMG/M metagenome (GOLD analysis project Ga0131853, IMG submission 92764) | Labiotermes labralis P1 segment gut microbial communities from Petit-Saut dam, French Guiana - Lab288 P1 (version 2) (version 2) | ecosystem: Host-associated > Arthropoda: Insects >...
CACCATGAATAGTAACAACAGAATAGCTGCAACACTGTATTCCCTAGGGACATAGTTTGTCTCAGGAATATAAGTATAAATACCCTGCATAAAGGAGATGATGATGATAATAATAATAATAATCACTATAAGGACACAGCATTATTTTTGTGAGTTATAATTATAACAATTAGCTCAGTCAATCATTAAACAAAATAGACCTTCCCTAGACTATGATACCTGTGCAGATGGTATTTGCAGCCGGTGCACATCCAGTATATCGACGGCCGCGACGTTTAGAATCAGATTTCAACAAAGTAACGTCGGTTACTCAAGAGAATGCAGCTGACCTTGTACAGCGTGGGTAGAATCTCTCAACACTAGCGACGACGGTGGGGGAGGGGATATATTTATTTCTGTCAAAAACGTGAGTCTCTATCATTGCTTGACCTTATTTACACTGGTTGCCGTTTGTTAGGTGTTTCGTTGGCGCAAACTACTGCCAAGGTCAGCTGAAGACTCCACAGTCGCTGTCTTTAAAATCTCTGAAGTTCCGAGTCGGCACACAAATGCCAACAGTTTCCAAAAGGGAAGGGTAGAATTCAAGGTCATCATAAACGTGAAGAAGCAGAAGCGCGTCTAGGTGGCGCGTCGTATCTTATAAGGTATGACATTTCAGATGGTGTAAAACATTAGTATGTTCGGATTGTCCGTGAGTGAAGAAACAACGTTTACAACTGATAAGAAATTATGCTGGATGCGGTGAAACAGACTGGCATGAGTAGGAGTTACTGAATTCCACGGCAGATGCAGTGGCAGAAACGCGAGTGTTTAGCAAGACCACCTTAAATAAATGGACCTACTTTCAAATATAAATAGTCTGAAACATTCCATATGTCACATTACCTGGTCTTATGCACAGATCATCTAGTATGGGCTTATGTTCGTATTTTTTTTCATAGAGGTCATCCCGTTGTGTAGTAACAAAATTATATAATGTAATATATTCCGTCTATACACAACTATATATCAGTACACTGATATTATATACTCAAATTACATTATGGCTACATGTTGCAACCGTAAGACGGTCATCATCAGGCCAATTGAGTGCTCACTTTGTTGTACCTTAAAAATTGTTCTTGATTGGCCTGATGATGACCGTCTTACGGTTGAAGCATGTTGCCATAATGTAATCTGAGTATATAATATCACTGTGCTGATATATAGTTGTGTATAGACGTAATATATTACTTTTTTTATCTCAGTAATTAACCAACTTGATGCACAAAATTTTGTTTTACAATAAGTTTATTTCATGCCTCTACATGCTTCGAGCACATGTGCTTATCATCAGGAGGTCAAAATTGTATTACACAACCTCTGGTATCATCATACCTATAGGTGGCCGTCTCTTGCACAGGTCGAGAGAGGACCAGTCCTCTCCCAACCTGTGCACGAGACGGTGCCTCTACATGTTTCGATCACATGTGCTTATCATCAGGAGGTCAAAATTGTATTACACAACCTCTGGTATCATCATACCTATAGAGGACTGGTCCTCTCCCAACCTGTGCACGAGACGGCCACCTATAGTTATGATAATACGAGAGGCTGTGTAATACAATTTTGACCTCCTGATGATGAGCACATGTGCTCGAAACATGTAGAGGCATGAAATAAACTTATTGTAAAACAAAATTTTGTGCATCAAGTTGGTTAATTACTGAGATAAAGAAGTAATATATTCCGTCTATACACAACTATATATCAGTACAGTGATATTATATACTCAGATTACATTATGGCTACATGCTTCAACCGTAAGACGGTCATCATCAGGCCAATCAAGAACAATTTTTAAGGTACAACAAAGTGAGCACTCATTGTTAGACTGAACGCTCGAGTGCTTCCTGAAGCCCGTGTTAGTACCACCCGAGACAGTATTCTGTAGTCTGCGGGTCACATTTTATAATTTGTTGCCCGTAGTCCTTCGATCTAATAATGTACAATGCGTAGTACTGCAGAAGGCTGTCCAGAGAAGAAAACTGGAAGGTTAGTCCGAATTAAACCCAGCAACCAAATTGCTTGGGAAAATATATGCTGAGTGTGATGGTGAAATAAAGCTTGGAATCACTAAGCATTCCCAGGTCTTTGATGAAGAAAGTGAGAAGAATACGTGGATTTGTGCACAAAATCGAGCAAGTTGGTTTTACTTGAAAAGAATGTAAATATGATCCTGTTAACTTTGAGCTTCGTGAAGTTAGAAGTGCCTCAGCTGTGAATAGAATTTATAAAAGACTGTAGTAAAAAAAAAAGTCATGTGGGGACTTTTTTCACGAAAAATTCTGATGTGATCAGCAGAAAGCAGACAATTGTAAAATCTGCTGACACCACACAAGTCATTAACGAGGGTCTTGAAAAGGAGTGGCACCAGAACTGGTCCTTCTTACACACCCCACAGCACTGCTTATGCAGTGTTATCACGTTTTTAATAATAATAATAATAATAATAGTGGCGATAAATGGTTCAGAATTCAGGAAATATTTATTAACGTGCTGGCTGAAGAGCACAAGTGCCAGTTACAAGCCGAGGTCCAAAAACACAAATACGAACACAAACACATAAAGTGAAACATAAAGCAGAAAAGCTCCATACCATGGAAACATAGAAATCTGGCGATGCTGAAGATATGATGATCTAGTTAATTTCCGGAAGTTGGTAGTTTTTCCTCAATGGCGGTTTGTTAACTGGTGTAACTTATTGATTGTGCTATTCGGGGTTTGACGCAATCGTCAAATCAAACCATAATATTTCTAGTTGATCAGTGGTTCGGGAGAAGGTCTGCTTCCATTTTCAGGCACAACGTTGAGACCCAAAACCTTTTTACACATTTACCAAATTACACGATGTCACGCGTCAGAAAATCATGGTCTTGATACTAATCACCATGAGCACTTCATCTCATATAATATAGTCCTCTTTCTTGAGACTGCAGCAGTGTTACATTATCGTGTCTTTGGTGGCCAGATGTACGTTCAGAGCTAGTTTTTGAGCGATCACTTCAAAGCCCAGACTCTTTACAACTCGATAATTCTGTATACAGTATGCGACTTTTGTTGGAATGAAATGTGTATAGCTTTTAAAGAAAGAACATGGTAACAGCTCAAACTGTTGTCGTTAGGTGACCATGAGTGACGCAGCACTCTAGGCGTGACATCTGTGCAATACCAGGCTGTACACAAAAGTACGCACGTGTTTCGCATGCAACGTTTGTATGTTGGTTTGTTCTGCACAAATGCATGTAAATTTGAGTAAACATGTCTGTGTATTTAAGTGCAAAGCCATGGATGTCGTGGAGGCTGAACTACACACATTTTTAATCACGGCACCCGAAGGAGATTCCTGATTACAGTCATATTGGGGCAGTTTTCTCCCTATGACTACGCTGTAGAACACTGGATATCTACAGGTGTCATTCTGGAGACGGTGGTGGAGAGAAATGCCTGTGTATAATCGATCCGTGGGAGTCAGTGACTTCACTTATTCAACTGAAATGATAGAATCATGGAAAACAGGGGTTTAAGTGCAAATGTATCATTACATTCCCAATCTTATGGTCGGAACGTCGTCCAGTGACGTTTAGAATGAAAAATGTTAATTTTCTGGAGGTAGTTACACAGAAATTACAGTGCTGTTGCCACAGACCTCCATAGGACGGTACTGCATTTTTTTTTTTAATTCTTCTGCTCACCGCGCAGACCGGTAGACCCACAATCAGCATTTATTTATTCAAAAGTAAATAACTTGTATATCTGTACCACACTCCATCTTTGTCATGACTCTCATTTCTGTGGTCCACTCAGAGGGGATGTAGAAACCGCCTGGGATTTATCCCCAGCGTCCCACCTTTATACTGATACGCGTCACGTCTTCATTTTGTAGAAAATTGAGTAGAAAATCCTCCCTTACGTCACGGCTTTTTAGTTCATCTCAGGATGAAATATACTGAATCTTTCAGCTGCTTTTGAAAGAAAATAAATGAGATTAGGATGAAAGTTCGTGGGGTAAGTAGACTGATAACCCAGAAGAAGAGAACGTATATTCAAGGCATGGTTTTATACTTCATGTTATACCTCCATTCATTCATTCATTCTTCATTCATACGTTCATTCATTCGTCAAATTACGTGGGGGATCCGGTTCCGGCGCTAGTCCTTTGTATGATAGGGATAGGTGGCGTGCCATAGTAAAAGCGGTAAGGAACGTTCGGGTTCCATAAAATCTTTGCTAGCTGAGAATCGGGTGGCTTACTCAAGAAGGACTGTACTCCATGTAGTAAGCAAGTACATAATCGCTCGCATAAATGGGTCAAATATTTACGGTACCCGAATGTTCCTTACCGCGTTTACAAGTACCCGTCACCTATCCCTATCCTGAGCCAGATCAATCCAGTCCACGCCCCTCCTGAAGTTCCATTTTAACATTATCCTCCCTGTGTCTTCCAAGTGGTTTCTTTCCCTCGTGTTTCCCGCCAAAACCCTGTATGCACCTCTCCTCTTCCCCATACCTGCTCATTTAAACTATTAATATTTCTTTTTGATTAACATACAAATCAGATGTCATAAATTACTGATGAGGATACATTTACATGTATAAATCCGAAATCCATCCAAGCCGTAAGCGAAAGACGCCAATAAAACGCACGTTTTAGTGCATATTATTATTATTATTATTATTATTATTATTATTACATTAAGATAAACGTTGGGAAACTTCCTGTTATTAAATGTTCGTGGCCTATACCTGATGTGTAACTTCGGATTTCGGAGTTAGCGACATTGTAGCTGAAGCTCATCCAACGTTTCGCGGCACATTCCTGTGCCTTCTGTAGGGTGAATGAGGTGGATAAACTGAACTAACGTATAGGTCTTACAGTGACAGTAATGATGCAGGTGTGGTCCTTGGTGCTGATAGCCACTATCGATGCGAGCCATACGATATATGGGCCTACTAGATGGCGACTGCAGTCAAAGGTAAAAGGTGAAGTTCACCCTAGAACAGGCCACGGAGGCCCAGGGGGGGAGTAAACGTATAGCTCTACTCTTTCTTTAACCTTGGCCCAAGAAGGGGTGGATGGTAAACGCCACGCACCGGCCGCTTTGCCCCTGCGAAACAACCTGTATCCATTGTATGAAAGGCTGGGTGGGCACCAGCGCCGTTCTGGACAGATGTGGAAAATCTCTCCCATACCGGTATTCGATCCCCAGACCGGCTAGCCCGTAGCCTTGTCGCAATACCGACTGAGTTATCCCAGTCCGTTCTGGCAATTGTAGTAAATCTGAATGCCGCAAAATTCTGAAGTTCGTATTTACACGTCTTAATGTTTGTGTGTGTGTGTGTGTGTGTGTGTGTGTGTGTGTGTGTGTGTGTGCAAGACAATGGAACTGCCTGAGGCTGTTAAAACGGGGTAGCAGGTAGTGAGAGAGTCCGGTAGTTGCTTAGTTCGCAACTTGGACAGCATCTGCTTTCCAAGATTAAAAATAACCTCTGAAATTATGTTTGTGGTGTAAACTGTGGTTATGGGAGATGGATGTATCGTGTCCATTGGTGAGCTTTGGTAGCAGTAATGTTGAATCAATTAGTCACTCATACACATAGTACAGTATAGAAGGGAGGGATGCTCCTAATTACCGGGTTTCGGATTACCAAGGAACCACAGTATCATTGTGTATTTGTGTTTGCAGTATATGAATCGTTCGAGCGAACGTTTCTTGGGCTTCAGCATGAAGGATGCTGCTGGCAAATCCCTCTTGGAAACGAACTCTGTGGATAATAAAGAGTTGATGGTCCAGCAACTGCAGCGTGGACGAGAATGGGAAGGACTCATATCCTGGAGGCGGAAAGTGGGCGATTCTGTGGTGCTCAGTGGACGAGTCATTCCGGTCTGTATTCCGGGCAGGTAAGGTTTCGTCGTCGCCGTATACGTCACTCCTTTCTGATGTGACAGTAGAAACGTAAATAAGCGCCGACACACATAACTGCACATCATGGCAAAGTCATTTTACTAGCGCGAAAGGGTTTAGGCCTAGCTGTACTAAATAATCGAGTAATTTGTATAATTTATTGAACTATTTCCATCGTGTATAATCTTCCCACCAGCGGGATCTGCTAGTTGTTGCGGTTTTCGATCGAGCTGCGTTCAGGATTATTTTACTGGCAGTCTGCTACCCACTTGCCATTAATACATCAAAGTCAGATTAAATTTCTCAGCGTCAGAGTGTTTGATACCGTATCTATTGACACTTCCTTGTGTGCAGGGTGTTTTAGACGGGTCTGCCACACATCAGAAAAAACGCTAGTATCGGAAGTCGAACTGTTACGACGGTAACGCAGAGATAACTGAAGAATGGGAACCAACCAGATGCTACTTATTATTTTATTGTACTTCTTATGGGGGGACCGCGGTGGCACAGTGGCTACGGTGCTGTGCTACAAATCGGAAGGTCGCTGGTTCGATCCCAGCTGCTGTCATTGGATTTTTCATTGACGTAAAATCCTTCCGATCACACTATGGCCCAGAGGCCGACTCCGCCTCTAACAGAAATGAGTACCAGGAGCATTTCCTGGGGGTAAAGGCGGCCGGTGCGTAAGGCTGCCAACCTACCACCATCCTGTGCCGTTGTCACGAAATCTGAGAACCTTAACTTCCTGGAACCCTCTGGGCCCCTCCGGGCCTGTAACGGGACTGCTTTACCTTTACTTTTACTTCTTATAGGCTCAACATGTTTCGGGCACTACTATGCCCATCATCAGGAGCTCACGATTATAATGTTGATTACCACACTGGTCGTCTCGTTCTTGGGTTGCTGTAGGTTGGATGTTAGGTGCAGGTAGGCTGAAGTAGTGTCCAGGCTGCAGCCCGGACACTACTCCACAACCAGTGTGGTAATCAACATTATAGTCGTGAGCTCCTGATGATGGGCATGGTAGTGCCCAGAACATGTTGAGCCTATAAGAACTACAATAAAATAATAAGTAGCATCTAGTTGGTTCTCATTCTTCAGTTATCACAATGATTCACAGTCCAACACACATCAAATAACGCAGAAAATAGTTTTAAAGAATGAGAACTGTTATGCATTTATTGATTACCAAATAATATTAAAACGAAGAGTAGTTCTTCTAATGTTAACACTTGCACCTAATAACTAATTGAGATATGAATGACATACAGACATTCATTAAGTAAGAACAACTCGCACCAGTTTCTTAAAAATCATACTTAGGTTTCCAAGTGCATTACGTAGAAAATGTGCCACCTCATGGCTTGGCTTCGGTATCGGCTCATGGACGGACCTGAGTAGTGGACAGATAACGCATCATGCTAATCAGATACAGAATGAGGAACCGCAAGAAGACCACATTTATCTCACGTCAGTATCTCCGTGACCGTTCAACGTTGGCTATAGGTATTTTTGGTTATATCGATGTAATGTAATTTATAGAATGTTCTCCCGAAGTATGGTAGATTACTCCTGCAACACCCTTCTGAATATGTTTCATAGTTACAAGTTTTTTAATCGACTGGATGAGCCCCCCCTCCCCCCCCCCCCATTTCCCTATTCACCGCTAGTATTATACCCGTGTTGTTCACCTTCCTAACTATGTTTCATCCAATTTGTCACTTATGTGTAAGGAAGGAGATGGTTAATGTTTGTGTCATCCTGCAGCTCTTTCCACAGCAGCATCCAGTTGTCACGGATGCACACAAGTGGCAGATCTTTGTTGAAACTTCATTTACATGTCAAGGTAACAGAGATCATAATTAGGAAGGATGGGGAAGTGGTAGAGGGGATTTAAAAAGAAAAACAAAGGAAGTAGGGCACCAAGATACCAATTAAAAATTATTTCTCTTTAATTTAAATGGCCCTTCCAGGAATAGTACTCTATACAATATTTGTCTTGCTGCTTCAGTTTCCTGTAAAAAAGAATTCATCACTATAAGAACACTGTCATTGTATATGTACATTTAAAGCCCAATACTGTGCCCTCTGATGTAGTGATGCCCTCACTTAGTGCCCTTGAAAGTCTGTTCCTCAATATACAGCATTTCAATTTGTCGTCACCTCTGACATACTCCCAAAAATTGTGGTTAACAAACAGTGTACCATAATGGAGTTTGACTGTACGTCACTGTGCATCGGCACTTTGTGTCTTAAGAAATGTTCATTGTAGTACAAGCATGATAAAAACCAGGTGGGTCCTAGTTACAGAGTATTGCTGCATTTCAGGTCACCGACACATTATGTCTTTGTACATGAATCACAGAACACGATGGTTGACAAGAGGATGTCTGGTACATTCGTCAAGAATACTGACCTTCCAAGGGGGTCGAATAACAGGAAGGGGTCAGCTGACCTGAAGTCCATTTCAAGTGATGGTAAAGTGTCTATTCCTATTTAAAAATATGATAATTGTAGTGGCTACTGGGGTTTTAAAATGGGGCCTTTAATGGAAATTTAAAAAAAGATTACTAGGTTTGTTACGCCTGTTTCGTCCATCCACCAGTGACAGTGTTCAAATTAGAAGATGGATTTGGTTTTGAGTTACTTTATTTTTTGGTATAATTTGGTTCATATTAAGGTGAATAAATAAAGGAGCATGTAGCATGCATGTAGTTGTTGAAAATTAACAGAAACTTTCAGTCAGTATTCCTGAAAGTTCAGACTGGTTCAGAGGTGTTTTCCCAACGTTGCATTAAACCTGGGGGCTACTACATTTGCTATCCATTACAAGCTATAAACCTTAATGGCGTCTTTATTTTGTGTCACAACCCATGTTTTCACCAAACTGTTCCTAACTGATTTGATGTAGCGGCCACTGCAGTATTTATTAAAATGTAATTTAGATAATCTGCTTATCTGTAGTTTCCAATATCCATTTTCTCTTTGTAGACAATTATTTAATGCTATCTTTCAATTCAGTTTTCTTCCATTCACTCTCTGTTTCTTTGTCTGATATTCAGTCTTTAGTATTATTTGTTTGTGTCTCTCCAGTGTTTTCCTTACTGCTCTGTTCTGATTTCTGGTAATAACTGTAGGCAGTTTATTACTACAGTGACATTCTGTCTGCTGTTATTTCCTTTTATTACATGAGTTTCTAATTATTATGAAAATACACAATTGGTGATTATGCTGTTTGTTTTTTAGTTCTTGTATGAGTTTTACTTCAAATGCTATTTTTATTGTGCCATATGTTCTCTGGAATACAGTGAATTATTGATTGTCTGTATTCTAAGCTCACTTTGCAGTTGCAGGAACTAACTTAACTTCATGAAGTATAGTTGCCCTCAAGAATCTCATAGTCTCGCAGCTACTCACAAAATTTTCCACCTGTAATCAACATAAAGTTTTACTATCATGTGTAGAAAAGCAAGCTGCTGGTTTCTATTCTAAGGGAAATTAATCCAATCCATAACCCCTGACACTGTTTTTTTAAGAGCAGTTTTTCTCTTAATGTTACATCTCTGTCTAGGTCTTCCAGTTAACTTCCAATCAAATTTCTTGACTGGAATTTTTTATGTATTTCGCATACATATCATTTGTGGTAAATGCCCCGCCCATCCAATCTCCCTTAATTTTGTCATTATAGTAATGTGTGGTGAGGAGTGCAAATCATGAAGTTCTTGTTACACCATTTTCTCCTGCCTCCCTTTACCTCCTCTCTCTAAGAACAGAATACTGTCTGCATGACCCTGGTCTTGAACACATAAAATGTGTTCTTTCCTCATTTGAAAGACAAATGTAACACAAGAACAAAACAAGTTGTAAAATTATGGGTTTATACATTTTCGTGTTTCAGGAATTGTATTAAAATCGTACATTTCCAGTTTTGCTGGTGTTTCAGGCCTGCGTCGGCAAAGCATAGCAAAGCTACACAACCTCTCAATTGAAGCACCAATAACAAGAGTAATAGCACTCATTAACTCTGTTCAAGAAAATTCAGGCACTGAAGTTGTTCAAACTTTAGACAAGGTATGTATTCTACTGCCTAAGGCAACACACTGAACTGTAATGACAGCAGAATCTGAACCAGTAGTAGGAATATTCACAAAATTTGAGGCCATATGTAGTTTCAAAATAGTCCTGATTCTAATAGCTGTTGTATCCTTAAGTAAAGCAAACCAGAAATCATCAGTTTGAATCCCTTTCTAGGTCATATATTTATTTATTAATAGTTTTCCAAAATCCGTGTACAGGAGTTCTTCCAATGGATATTGGAACAGTCAAAAGTAAGCAAATGGCTCTACGTAACAGAGAGCCTGTCACTAAGATAGGCAGTTTGGAATAATTTAGAACAATTTAAAACTAAGTAAGTAGACATAAATAATTATAAATTTACAAATACAACTTCAAAATAAATTAAAATATAATATACTGTACACACTTATAAGTAAAATAAAATACATATAAGCTGAGATATAAAAGTTTATAAACTGAGGAAGTAAAGAAACAGTGGATATTGAATAAGTACAGAGAAATTTAATATAATTGTACAGTGTAAGAATATAGGATAAATAAACACAGTAAGAGTTAAATATTACTGTTTGCATAGGTACTGGGGTGCTGATAAGTCCTTAGCCCGACCAGGACGGTAACAAGCGACCAAACTCGGGATTTATTCAACATACTCCCCACGAAGCACTATACACTTCTTAGTCTGTTGCTCTAACTTTTGTAAGCCACTCAAAAAAAAAAAATTCAGAAAGTTGTCCATTCAACCAGGTCTCTGCAGCAGCAATGACTAACGGCTAAGGATTTATCAGCACTCCTGTATGTGCATTTTGTCTCTAATGGTAATACTGCTCATGGCCATAAAGAACTCAGTACAGGTAATGTGCTGTGGTATGGCCCATCTTACAGGTAAAACCACATACAATAATTCCTGGCAAATGATTCTGGGGGTTAAAACATATGGGAAAAGTGGGAAACCACCGTGAAAAGAAGTTTATAATCTTGCATATTCTGATGGCTCTCACAAACACCCTATAACTTTGGTCATGGGCTCAGTTCCCATGTATGCACATTTAGTGCCTTCTCTGTTTTGTTATTGTAGAGAGTTTTAGATTGGTGCTCTGCCATGGAATAATCCTTCATTGCATCTGGGAGTCTGTTCTTTTTCAGTACAGGAGGGAAAGAACCTTATACAATGTGCATATTAGTATCTTCAAATTATGTCATTATACAAGAACTATAAAATTCAGTGTACTTATTTAATGTTATACGAGGGGTTGCTGATAAGTCCTTATCCCGACCGACTTCACGATGTCTTAGGACGGAATCGATAGTGTCGTTGGAAAGAGGGGTCTGTTCATGTGCCGAATTGCAAGTCTTTTCTTGTTACAGAGGCTGAAAGGAAGCGTGTCAGGCAACGCGCGCGATTTCAACAACATGGATACGCAAGCTGTCATCAAGTTTTCTTTTTTCCTGCAAGGCAAGGTGCCAAAGGAAATTCATGCCATTCTGACAGAAACATTAGAGGAACATGCACTATCGTATGCCACCGTCAAAAACTGGGTTGCCCAGTTTAAACGTGGTGATTTTTCCACCTATAATGCGCCTCGTCCTGGACGACCCAAAACAGTGACCACCCCAGAGGTTATTGAACAAACTCACGAGCTAATATTGGAAGACCATTGGATTTCGGCTAAATCAATAGCTGAGCAACTGGACATCTCATGTGAGCGGGTTGGGTCCATCATTCATGAAGATTTTGAAAGTGGAAGCTCTCCGCGAAGTGGGTCCCGAAATGCCTGAACGCGGATCAAAAATGTCAATGGTGCCAGTTGTCTGAGCAACTTTTGGAATTTTTTCGGCGCGATCCAGATTATTTCCTGTGGCGATTGGTGACCATTGACGAAACCTGGTTATATCACTATGACCTGGAGACAAAGCAACAATCAATGGAGTGGCAGCATAGCGGCTCACCCCGCCCCCAAAAATTCTGAGTGCAAAAATCCGCTGAAAAATCTCTCGCTTCGATTTTTTGGGGTCAAGGCGGCATCCTCCTCATTGATTATCTTCCAAAGGACCAAACTATCATCGCGGAGTATTACTCATTTCTACTGGTGCAATTGAAGGACACAATGAAGGAAAAACGCCGCAGGAAGGTCACCAAGGGAGTCTTTTTCTTGCACGACAATGCCCTGGCTCACAGGGGACTTGCAATCCAGAAGAAACTGGCCTACCTGGGCTTCCAGTGCCTTGATAACCCACCCTGTTCTCTGGATCTGGCCCCGTCAGACTACCACCTGTTCCCTGGACTGAAAAATACAATTGAAAGATCGCCATTTTTCATCCGACGCGGAGGTCACTGCTGCCGCAGAGACCTGGTTGAATGGACAACTTCTGAATTTTTTTGAGTGGCTTGCAAATGTTAAAGCAACAGGCTAATAAGCGTGTAGAGCTTCATGGGGAGTATGTTGAATAAATCCCGAGTTTGGTTGATGTAGCTTGTTTCCTTCCTGGTCGGGCTAAAGACTTATCAGCACCCCCTCCTATTATCTGTGAGTCTTTTGTTGGGATAAATAAATTAAATTTACTTTTGTCATGGTTGTGGTACATCGTTTTGTTGAGTTAATGTATTGACTTCCTACAGATTGGATGACCATATTTTTTGTGTTGACCACCATGTCCAGACCTGTGGTCCCAATAACCTGATCGTGTTCCAGGGAGTAAAGCATTTGTATAAACACAAATAAGTTAATCACCAACAAACTGCACAATTCCTGTTGTAAAAGCACTCCAGCATATTTCAGCTTCTGTCCATAGCTATATTCTGGGTGTATTAATACTTAAAGACATATACAGCATCATTATTTAAGCCTGTAAGTACCAATACTCCCTGAAGATGGCTATGGATTGTAGCTGAAACATGCAGGAGTGTTTGTGTTCAGGAATTATGCAGTTTGTTGGTGACTAACTTATTTGTGTATATAAATTGCGTGGAAGATATACAATAAACAGATTAAGTTAATCATTCTTATGCCAAGGTCAAAAGTTTGTATGTACCATTGTAGCATGGTATTAGGGCACTGGCAAATTTTCTGTGGGTTATCTTAACCAATAATGGGACTGGCTGGCTAATGATGTCCATAAGGTGTAGATTTTTCTTTTTCCACCAAGTTCAGATCAACTATGAGATCCACCACACCTCTTCCACAGGGGTTAAAGAGGGTGTGCATCTGAAATGCAAATCTGGGCACCAAATTTTGAGATAACAGCATGTAGCAGTTTACCTCCACTCACTTTCCCATAACATTATTTCTTAAAACAGAGCTTCAGAAACAGTCTGTGAAATGGATTTGGCTTTGGTTCTGAAACAAACATCTCAAATTAAGCAAACTTTAGTTTGTAACATTTCATTTTCTGTTAAGTATTATTGTGTAAATACTGATGTACTTATTTTGTTTTCAAATCCGCCAGGTAGTAGATATTCTTCGCACAACAGAGCTGTATTCACCGCAGCTGAAGGATGACAGAGGCAAGTCAGGAGACCCAGTCGCAAGTGATTTGATAGGAGCATTACTGTCGGTACGTAGTGCAAGCTAATAAACTGTATTTCTGTTGATTTAACTGTGAATAGAAAGGTGCTGACCAGGATATATTTGTCAGGTGCTGAGGATGAAATACAATTTGATTTGTGAGTCATGGGTACAAACACCATTATTTTCTGACAGAGTGGTCCATCTGTGACTCCGATTGCTCGGCGCAGTTCCAGTGACTCGGGTTCTGTTTCAAAAATTGGGGTGTCCAGGAACACCTTCAAAACAGTCAGTATCTCACCTCAGATGAAAGAGCTATTGGATACTTCTCTACTATGGGATTTTGACATATTCAGACTTGAGGAAATGTCCATGAAAAGGTATGACTTAATCGTGTTTGAGGCATAGAAAGACTACAAAACCAATTCAGTATGTATGTAAGCCAAGTGAATGCTGGCAGTACCCTATGTCTTCATGGTGCAGTGTTTTGCACACATCAGTTTACCTTTCCCTTTGTATGTTTCAGGCCACTTGTGTACCTGGGAATGAATTTGATGAGTCATTTTGATGTTTGTTCATCACTGGGATGTGATGAGATTGTCTTGCACAATTGGCTTGTGATCATTGAGATGAACTACAATGCCAAGAACTCATATCACACCTCTACACATGCAGCTGACGTCATGCAGGCCACTGCTGGCTTTCTGGAACGGGAACGCTTGAAGCAGATTCTTGATCCACTTGATGAGGCTGTATGTCTTATAGCTGCTGCTGCTCATGATGTGGACCATCCTGGGAAGTCAAGGTTTGTACAGGTGGCCTGTTACACACACAGCGTGAAATTGGTGTGGTTATGACTCTTGATGTATTGAACTGTGGAGGCCCAGTGTGATTATTGGCCTGATGCCTGTCTGTCCTGAATCCTCAGGTGCTTCTGGTAAATGTTAGGTTTGTATCTTAAAAACAGTTACTTATACATTATCTATGATTATCCATTAATTTCATCATGTCACGCCATTTGAAAATGCATGTGACCTGGCAGGGCTTGCAACCATATTCTGTGTTATTTCTGTCTCCATTCTTCATGGTGACATATGTGGATGAACAGCTTTGGGCCATTAGTCAAGCCACAAATCTACCCACTTCTCTGATACAGCACACAGACAGACAATGAACTCTGTGCTGTGAGTTACAGATTGTGTACACCTGATTTCAGTAAAAACACAGGAGATTTTATTAACTGGAAAGGTGAAAACATCACTTTTATATTTATCATTACTTATTTGGACTTGTCCGCTGTCCAGGTTATGCAACTACCACATCATTTGTGAAATGCGTTCTATTTCCAAAAATGTTGTAGTCTTTATACAAAGATTGAAAAAGCCCACATAAATACCTTAAGCACTGTGTCACACTTTCATCAGATTTATCAGATAATTTAAAACTTATTCTTCCAGTTCTAGTGATCTGACAGTACATTAATAGCCTGACTGGAGCTTTTGGCTCTGCTTCTTATGTATAATTCACAAATTGTATATGCACATTTGTTTGTAATAATAGGAAATAGTTATCACTCTGTAAAGGAGGTATTTTTTCCAGAATTACATTTTGTAGGAGTATTTGTGCCAACTTCTGAACACACACATGGATGGACATAAAAGAAAGTAAGATGTAATTATTTCAGAATTTTCTGATTCTGGTCCTGATATAGCAACTGCCAACAATAACCATGCTGCACTGGTTTTTTTGCATGTGAATATACCTAACTGCAGTTTTTATAACATTTATGATATATGTGTATTAATTTCTGTTGTAGTGCTTTTCTCTGTAATTCCAACCACGAGCTGGCCGTACTGTACAATGACTTGTGTGTGTTGGAGTCCCATCACTCAGCTTTAGCATTCAAGTTAACAATGTCAGATGATCGGGTCAATATTTTTAAATGTAAGGTACACCTTCATAAGCATTCTGATCTGTTTTTGTATGAGTGTATCTTGAATATTAATGTTGTAGAAACAGATATGAAACTCTGAGTGCAGTGTCTTACAATGGTAAAATAAAGTACAACAATACTTTTTAAGATTATGGTCTTCTGAGTTGGGATGCCATGCACATGAAGATGAAGGGAGCACATTGCTAGCCTGCCAGGTTGTATTATGCAGAACACTGTCACATTTGGAAATTGTGTATATATACTGTGAAAATTACTCAATAATTTAGGAGGTTAAGTATACCTTACTGTGATTTTTACACATGCAGCCTGCAAACCAGCCCATAATAATGGGTTTGGCCCTTTTCCATAGAGGGGTTAGACAGCTCTGCCCAAACACATTTGTGCTTCCATGTGAAATGACATGGTGCAGTTTCCTAGAAGACTTTAGATTTAATACCACTACTTTGATAATTTCAAATTTATCAGTCAGTCAGCATGTCATACTGCTGTCTTATTACTATATCAAAGTACAGAATTTTTGGTAGGGATATATGACATTTTTTATTCTTTTGTTTCCAGTCATGATGCAACACAATGTACAAGAATTGCCAGGTTATATTTTAAAAGTTAAACGTTTACAAGATAATTCTGTTGTTATGCCTAAGAATTAGCATCAAGCATAGAACCTACACATGATTTGTAGTAGCTGGAGAACTATTGCTCCACTACAGGGCAAATTGTTTTATAGTGGACCTAGTAAGGTATGCCTTGTCACGTGGTTCATTGGTTTGGAGAGGGTTAAATTCATATCATAGGAAAATGTTACATGTATACATGATGCATCACTCAGGGTAATATTTTTCATTGAAACTGATTTATGTGAACAGTTGAAATAATTACATTCTGATTCATAAGATTATGAGTATTTGTATATGTGTATATTCTCTAACACAGCTTTAGTTATGATATACTTACATTTATAGTTGCTTGCTTCTCTCTTCTTTTATTCAGTGGAACTAATGTAAGTTTATAAGTCTTTGAATTTCCACATAGGAATGAAACTAGTAAAACTAAATGGTGTAGCAATTATTACAGCAGATAATGGCAGCTCACAGGACACAGAAAATATTAGAAATTTGGAGTTCTGTAAATGAAGATAATGGTTATGTCACATTGTAAGTTGGGTTTGATAATGCTTACTGATATTGTAAAATAAAATAAAAGCCTGTTCTGAGTTTCTGATAGATTGAAAAATATTTTTGATCAGAAGTGTTGGTTGTCACCCTTCACTTTCACACAGAACTGAAGTGTGTACCTACTGCTGAAAGGTCATTGTTATCCCTCCTCATATATTAACTTATTCCAAGTGTTTTATTTTTTGGGCAGTACACTTAAGATTGTAGTGTGCTGTGTTAGAAATAAATGATGTGCTTTCTAACCATTGTTTTTTTTTTTTGTCTTAGCTTTAGAACGTGATGTGTACAAAGCAGTTCGTCAGAATGTGATTGATATGATTCTTGCAACAGAGATGACAAAACACTTCGAACATTTGGCAAAATTCGTCAATGTTTTCTCAATCAAGAAAGAAGATGACAGTCCAGATGTAAGAATACATTTATGAAGACATTACTGGCACTTTGAAGTTTCAAGAAATCATTTCAGCAGAGAATCAGTTACAGTGGATTTGTTTTCATTTGTAGCTTATTTTCATATCATCTCCTAGGCATGTCTATCCCATCACAAGCAATATAAATATCTCAGAATGTGTTATTCACCAATTTTAATGGAAAAGTTTTTGTCTTCTTGGATGTGACATCTTTTAGTAAGGTGACTAGTTAACCAATGTTTCGGAGGAACATGTTGTCTACATTTGCAGCATAATAAAGTGCTGTCATGGTGGTGATGCTGAGTTTTTGTGTTTTCTCTGATGTATGTGATGGCGCGTAGTATCTTCTCCCTTGAAGATTGAAATGTTGGTCACTGGCTATCAGACTAACTGCCATCACATTCCAGAGTACTGTTACCTTCATAGTTATTCTCATGAGAAACTAAGTCTCACATTTTGAAGCTGTTTGTCCTGCTGTGCAATCAACTAATAAGGTTATATAAAAAAACATAATTCATGGTAAAGAGGATTAGCAGGGCATAACATGTACATAAGTGGTGAGGCATTACAAAACATGGAGTTATGTAAGATTGTGTTTTATATAGTGGCAAAGGATCATATTTTGATCTTTTGGACTTAGTTTGGTAACTAAGTGCCAGCACTTGAGAGGAATAAACTACCTACATATTCAGGGTAGAAGTGAAGGTGAAGTTAGTATTTTACACTGAGATGGGGACACCCACTTACAAAACTACAGCACACTGTTGAAACTAAGAAGACTTTGATATGATTTGCTGAATTTTTTTCCATCCTCGGGTTACAGACCCAATCAGAACTGTGAAGATGCTGAGGAGGTTTGCCTATTTTGAAGAATATTTTTGTATTTTTAAATATATTTTATTTATATTCATTTTCATCCTATAGATTACAAAAATGCTAATGAACATGTCAAGAAATTACAATAAAAGTAATAATACATGAAATTTAAAGGATATAACCTGCATCCTTATATAAAGCAACATGAAATACTAATCAAATGCACATTATGACATGCACAATTTTTGAGTCTTGATTGTCAGGAGGACCAGCTGGTCTTTCAGGTTGTGGTAAAATGAGTTGTAAATTATTAGATTATGAAATGTGACCTGGAAACTGCAACCAATGGAATATTGTGCAGGTTGAGATATAATGTTGGAATGAATCTTTGTGGTACATTGTAGATGAAGATAGACAGCTATTATTGCTGGGTTTTGCACTGCTAGCAGGTTAGAAGACCATGTTCTTCATTTATACTTTTGTATGTGCAACTTTGAGTTTTCATGCTGTTTATGATATCTTGTGGCACAGGGTGGACGAAGTTCTCCAGACATAGGTTTACTGACTGCCCCTGAGAATATAGCACTGATCAAGAGAATGCTCATTAAGTGTGCCGATGTATCTAACCCAACACGACCTATCGGAATGTGTGTGGAATGGGCTGTCAGAATCGCTGAAGAGTACTTCAATCAGGTATTTTGTTATTAAAATATAGAACAGTTACTTCTTATTTACAACACAGATCACGTAATGTTTAGTGTTTTATTTAGACTGTTCTTCTTAGTTGTATATATGGAAAGTGTTCTGTGATAACCATCCAGGTTTTACTGTTTGGAGCTTTTGAGTCAAACAGATCTTAAATGCATGTGAGACCGGCAGGCATGTAATGGATATACCATCTCAGGCTGTATTCACTATTTATAGTGCATGGAGTCACAATGCTTGTGTACAATAAAACTCCTACATATTTGTGAGACTGGAGTTTGCCACATCAGTAAAAAAAGCAGTCCCCTTACAGGCCCGGAGGGTTCCAGGAAGTTAAGGTTCCCAGATTTCGTGACTATGGCACAGGATGGTGGTAGGTTGCAGCCTTACGCACTGGCTGCTTTTTACCCCAGAAAATACTCCTGGTACTCACTTCTGTTGGAGGGCTGTAGTGCGATTGGAAGGATGTTATGTCAATGAAAAATCCACTGACACCAGCTGGGATCGAACCAGCGACCTTCTGATTTGTAGCACAGCACCTTAACTACTTGCCATATCAGTGAGTGACAAAATAATGGTCTGCTGGGATATGATGCTAATGGACCTGTGTTTCTAACCTGAACACAGAGACAGCAAGTTTCTTCAAAATACTAAACCCGGACTATATGGTGTCATACTCCAGAAGACCAGTTTTACAGATTACTATTGCTTCACAGGCCCTCATTCAACATATTAACCCTGTGTTTGCCAGAATTAAGAGCTCAGTGTGAAATACAGCGTCAGACCAAAATTTAAGTTGGGACTGCATAAGAGTGGAAATAATTGACCGCTGGCAATAGCTAGCATTTAGCATTTTGAGCATTACACTGCATGTTGCAAGTACATGATGTTTGGTGCCAGATAGTAAAGATAATCCAAACATTCATGGTGATATCACCTGTCTGCAATGGAATGTCATGCCCTATTGAGATTACAAGGGCCTTTGGGTTACAAAAATAATGGAAAACAATTGCTATGGATATAAGAATTGAATGTTGTCTTGTAAGATGTTTGGAACATTTTGGAATGAAGGAAAATTTATGAATTCCAAGAATTTTATGGTACATTGTGCATGAATATAAATCCAAAGCCAGGAGGTACCTAGCAGAACCATGGGCACTGTTAAGGGAATACTTGCGATGTTTGTGTGGTTACATTTGAATTACGAATGGGAAAATTTTACCTATATAAAAATGATGATGCAGTGAGTGCCACAACCACTGGTTTCTTGCCTGTCTAGCCTAGACATCTTTCAGCCCTTTGTAGCATGAATTTCACGTAAGAAATATTCCATCATCAAGGTTGTACCTCATGTTAAAGACCTCAGATTCTTAATTACAAAAGTCTGCTCTTTAAATTCATATAGAAAAAATAATTTCTTTTTACTGCAAGAATCATACACACATACAAATACACTGTTTTTAAACAGTTTATTTTCAGACTATTCACTAGTTGCAGTTGAAATAATTTTTATATGAACACTGTTATGTCTAATCAAGTGTACAATGATGGCATGAAATTTCTTTTAACATAGGCTCTACCTTTGGGCATATTGCAGAGGTTTTTAGTGTTAAACCAGCTGGTATTTGTGCTTAATCCTGTGGTATAAATATGTAGTTATTATTTTTGTATGAATGGATGGAGATTCTTCATAAAACAGATAATACTATATTCATTCTTGTGGGATATGACACTGCTTGCTGAGATATGACAGTGTTTATTGGGATATGACACTACTTACTGGGATATTATACTGCTTGCTGGGTTATGACACATCCCTTTGGGATATGACACTGCTTACTGGGATATGACATTGGTTACTGGGATATGACACTGCTTACTGGGATATTATACTGCTTGCTTAGGTTATGACACATCCCTTTGGGATATGACACTTCTTACTGGGATATGTCACATCTTATTGGGAAATGACACTGCTTACTGGGATATGACATTGGTTACTGGGATATGACACTGCATACTGGGATATTATACTGCTTGCTTAGGTTATGACACATCCCTTTGGGATATGCCACTTCTTACTGGGATATGTCACATCTTATTGGGAAATGACACTGCTTACTGGGATATGACACTGCTACCTGGGATGTGACGCTTATTACTGGGTACTGACTTCTGATAATGTGAGAAAAGATAGTCATCTCATAATCAAGAGTCAAAATGTCCAACAAGAATTTCAACTGTGCTCTCTCAAAATTTTGGGAGCCAATTATTCAGTGATGCTGCATCGCATTCCAGAAGAATGGATACCTCATGCACACCACTGTGAAAAGCTTAAAACGTGCAAAGAATGTATAGTTCATTCACCTTACCATGAACTGTGGTGTTTATTGACAGTATTAAAAGTATCAACCCTGCAGTGATGGTGGGTTTTAAATTCCTACAACTGTGTTACGATGGAAGGGTTTTAAATTTACAGTACCCTGAAATGCATTTGTGACCGTACAGTGCATACTGAGGCAAGCACTGAAGTGTTAGAACGAGAAGACAATGAGCATATGACATTTAGTACTTTCATTATTTATTACCATAAAATACTTACACTCATGCATTAAGCAAAGCTATATCTCATGTTTATTATTTTTTTTGCTTGGCAACCACCTATGAATATATAACCAAAATTATGTTTTGAGTGGTGCCATCAGTCAGTAAACTGTGTTAGAAAGTCATCACTTGTAATTAAACAAGATATGTATCACTAATATGCATGTATGTGCTGAGTAATATATTTTGTTTTACATTAAGTCACCTCTGAATCTTGTTTAGATGTGTGATTGAAACTCTCTCCTTTTTCACAGACAGATGAAGAGAAGGCAAATCACCTACCTGTTGTGATGCCCTTATTTGACCGTGCAACATGCTCAATACCTAAATCCCAAATAGGATTTATGGATTTCATCATCAAAGACATGTTTGAAACATGGGAAGGTGTGTTTATGTTGTAACATCTTGTCTTGCTTTGCTAGAGTACCCAAACCACCTACCAAAAGTGATATGAATGCTCAGCATAGAATTTAGATGGCCACTACAATTATCTCTTCCTACCCTCTATCTCTTTGCATTTTCCCTATTCCCGTATGTTCCTTGTTCTCAGTGTCCATCCACAAATGTCAGCAGTTCTAGTACCCTGAAACATATTTTCTCAAACGTGCCTTGAACGTGACCTGGGATGTGGTCACTTTCCCATTAGTGTCAGAATACTGTCGTGCGCCACATAATGACATTTTGGTCAATGGTGGACAGCATATACAATGGTGGTCCCATAAGATTATAATATTATAATACCATTGTGTTACAGTTGCCTATAGTATTCAGTACAGTAACATGCTGTATAGGTTTGTAGCCTAGTAGCAATAGGCTATACTATATAGACTAGGTGTGTAGTAGGCTATACTATCTAGGTTTGTGTAAGTATGTAAGTAGACTCTATGACGTTCACACAATGATGAAATCACGTAATGACGCATTTCTCAGATATATCCCCGTCATTGAGCAACACATAACTGTACATAGCAGATACAATTGTAAAGTAGTTGTACTTATGTTACAAAGTTAAAGTTTGCTCATGCAGTAATAAATGGAAGTTTAGGAACAATGATTCATAATGCACCGGTCTCTTTTTCAATACATGCAGATCAACTGCGTAGTTGTGACTACAATACATGTCAGCAAGAATATGAAGTAAATGTCCTGTTGTCTTGGAATGTTCACCAGTAAGTCTATGGGATGATACAGGAAAATTACATTTTATTTACTGCTACTTCAAAGAAATACTGAATGTACACTCTTTGTCACTTTGGAGTTATTGTGTGCCTTGGTTTTGCACCTATACTGTAAGGCCAAGGATTATCTTCATGGGTGTAGAAAGGATTAAATAACATGTTATACAAGAGCTTTAAACTGAGTTCACTTAGAACTTTACATATATATATATATAAAATTGATATAATAGAGCACTGTTTCCCAAAGTGTGCTTTGCGGCTCCCAATGGATTCGTGATCAGTTCCAAGGGGATCTGTGGATGCAAATCTGTAATGGCTACCCTGAGTTTTACTTATTTTTTAAAATGAAACAAATAACGTTTTGTTAAAAATAATCATGGAACTCCTTTAATTGGCGATGTGTTTACTTTGTATGACAGTTACAATATCCAATTAAGAAACCCATGTACCCATGAAGTGGGTGACAGTATAATCAAGGTCGAAACATGCAGTGCATTGTTATGTGTGCTACTGGTATGTGTGTATTCACAGCTATCTAAAATTTGTTCTAAGATAAGTTTTTAATTTTGGATGCCTATCTTTCGAACCCTCTGCTTATGTCAGCAAGGATGTGAGAATCTATGTTTATTTTTCAAAGTCAAAGGGTGTTTGTCAGCAAAAAAGTTGGGGAGAAACTCTATTAGGGGATATGACATGCTCTTTATGGTGTACTGAACTTTATTTTATTTATGATAAAAGAGGTGGTATTCCCTACAAATTTTCTCTTGTATTGACAGCATTCATCGAAATGCCAGAGTTGCTGCAGAACATGGATCATAACTATAAATTCTGGAAAGAGAATGAGAAAAGTGGAATTCACCGAATACAAGATGTGATGTTGATGCAGCAGAAAATGAAGGCATGTGAAAAGACTGACTAATAGATGTCAATTTCTGTGTTGATGTATATGTGTGTGAATGTAAGTTATTGTGATACAGAGTTTGTGTGTGTGTGTGTGTATCTTCTGAATGTGATAGCTAGATCATCTCAAGAGCTGATGTGATTTCTTCCAAGGCTAGGTGTGGAGAAAATAAACTAATAACTGTGTATGATATACCTGGTCGACTGGTATTAGACTTTGAAACAAACAGAGAAATATGTTAAGTGTATGTGATACATAATTTCCACTTCTGCCTGAGAACTATTTAAATTGTCTCTTCTGTCCTTCTTGATGGATCTTTGTTTCTCTTTCTGGCTGAAGGAAAAATATCAAGCTGTGTTTAAACCATGTACAAACAGTCCTGACATCTTGTTGTATGCAAAGTGATAAGTTTTAAATTCTTATAAGTATCTGGACAGTGATAAAATAGTACATGTTTTATGCCATGTTTTACTATTTCTTTCAATATGAACATATGCATATGGGATATGCAATGAGACCTGTCACTCATTCTAACAGATGATTGTGATTACAATAATGAATGTTGATTAATTAGTATACTGTCATGAAAGTCTTGATTTATGGTGATCCAAACATGAATAATGTGCATATGGATTGAAACATTTTGTCTGGGAAAGTAACTAATAACTCCAGATTGTACAAAGAAAAGCATATATCGTGAGAAAGACGAACTTCTTTTACAGTTGTACAGTGTGAGCCAGAAACACCTAATGATTTTTTGAAATGAAATAACATTTTAAGGAAAAGTGGACAAATTCTGTTAACAATGATAGATACATTCCATGTCTATGAGAATTTATGCTAATCATTACTTATTTTAATATTACGTTTTGTATGTGACCATGCTGCCATTCACAACAATCCTGGAATTGCAAAGGAAATTTGCCATAACATGTTACAGCACTTCCATAATGGTCCCTTGAATATTCTTCTGAATTCACTGTTTTTAAGGCATCAATATTGGCAGGATACATTTTGTGTAACTTTCTTTTGACATAGGATTTTGGTACTACAAGGTCAGGCAAGGAGGTAGGCCAGGTGTACGAGAAGCATCAGACTGTATTTGAAATTTGGAAACCAATTTGCCCACTGGGCAAAGTATCCATACTGACTGTCATCATGCACATGATGTTTTGAGCCACTGCTCATGCAACACACATTTCCATACAAGTTCTCAGGATAGTGTTTCCAGACAGACTGATTCTCATTTCTGGGACATCACCTGGCCTGCCCAATTGCCTGATCACATAGCACCAAGACTGCTTCCTTTGGGTCTATGTCAAAAGCAAGGTACACAAAACTCCTCTCAAAAATGCAGACTTACAACAGTGAATTTAGGAGTGTATTCAAGGGATCCCCTTTCTTCTCAAGACTACTGGAGTGTACTGAATGACATGGCAGTCATATGCAATGTGTCACATTCAAACAGTAATGATTACCATGAATTCTTACAGGGGTGAAATATATTTATCAGTGTTAATAAGATTATTCCAGTTAAAATGTTATTTCATTTCAAAAACCATTGGGCAATTCTGGCTCACCCTGAATTTTGTTCAAAATTTTAAGACCGTGTGAAATTTATATTCTGTGATATAGAGGATGAACATTTCATAATCAATAAATTGGCATAATGTTATGACACTTGACAAAATGTCTCAGTCTCCTTGTATATGTTTGTCCTCTGTACTGTCAGGTGTAACAAAACATATATATGAAACCAAAGAGATATTTTCTAGATGTCAACAACTCGAAATTTGGTCCAGAATTATGAAATAACCAAAGTAATAAACCGATGGATATATTCATACTGTGTGACCTTACAGTAATTTATTTCAGAAAGGAATGACAAACTTTTCATTCAGCAAGCTTACCTTTGTTGACCCAACTACGGTAGTGTACAGTTGAGACATAGTACCTTTCTTATGTGTAAAAATGTGTGTCTTCGTTTAAATCACTTGATGACAGCATGGCACAGTATGTCAGGCCCTTTATTTGGACTTGTATGCTGTCACAGTTTTTAATATAAAACTAAAATATTCATATATGGGTCCAGGGCATGAGATAGCTCTACTGAGGGATCCAAGAGTGTAGGAGTCACATGATATTGTCTATACCTGAAGGTGGAAATAAGAATCCATTTTAGTAAGTGTCCTTTTTTATTAAAAACTAAGATGACGAACAAAGTCCAAATAAATTAACCTTACTGATAAATTTATTTGAGATGCTCTGTCCATGTCACAGGTAAGAAACCAAGATGATATCAGAATATTTCAACAATAGGATCTGATGAAAGAACAAAAGATGTTTCTATGTTCAGAACATCTGACTATGGTTCAGATCATCACCTTCTGGATTGTGACACCATCTAGTTTGGATTTAAACATTCAGAGGAATATACTGCCTCTTGTCTGCAGGATTGACCTTGTAAGGCCATATATTCTTCCAGGTCAGGACTACACAGTTTCAAGATCCAGAAGACTACAATATAAACACTTGCAGCTGTGAAAGACTGAAATTTCTGTCTATGGTACTGGTTACTATGGATTTTGCAAGTCCAAATGATTAGACTTGCACATTCTGATTTTATCATAACTTTGCAAGCAATTCCATTTCAGCCACAGATGACACATTCTGTTGGTGACTTATTTCATAGTGTGTGTGCTTACGTACAGTGGACACCTATGTAACTAATTAACACAGGAATTCAATGGCAAGGCTAATTAAAACTGCAGATATAGTCAGTAAAATATAAGTTTCATTGTTTGGCTACTGTGAACACGATAAATGAATCCTTCAATTCAATATGAGGCAGTTCATTTACTAAACAGCTAAGCAACTATCAGGTTCTTTATATGAACTTTAATTGTGTTAATTTAATTTATATAGGCCTGACTCTTACTTTAAAAACACTAACATAAAAACTTCACTGACATCACAGTAAATATCGTGTGACTGTACTTAGCTGCTTGCAGTCATATGGCCATTAACAGTAGGCCTACTAATATTGTTATTGTATTGTGAAGAAGAGGTTTGAATTCTTACATGGGAAAAGGCTACTTGCTGATGTTGCTCTTAAGTAAGCCATATAACACACTGTTCTCTTCTTACACGACTTCTGCATTTGTCTGCTATTTCTTTCCCCAAGAGTACATGCAGAAGCTTCTGAAGTCAAAAAAGCATCCAATACAACTTCATGCAGAACCTCAATAACATAGCATGTGTGGCACTAATGTTGTTCTCACCTCAGAAATTTGTAAGGCAGCCATATTGGCTGCATTTCCTTGTCATTTCTTCAACAAAAATTGTGTGTAGCTAAGTTAGTTGGCTGAAGTGGTGCTGTTTCTGACTTGTGTCTGGGAGGTGCCCCATTCAAAACTCAGACAGGACACTGACTGTCATAACTGTATAGTTACTTCCCTCAGCCTTTTTCTCTCAAATGCCCTCAGTCTGTGCTCTTCCCCTCATGTTTCTGTAATGTTAATAGATTTGTATAACACAACAGACAAAGTTTTAGTTAATATTGTATTTAATGTTTACATTCCTTAGGGTAGACAAGAAGACAGAGGATTTTGAACTGAATGATATCAAGTCTTACCTACATTTTAGTTACTCCTCATTTCTTCAGGGATGTAGTTTTGATATATTAATGTCATTCTCATATACATGACCTGTCCCATGTATTTGAAGAACATATTATGTATCATTATGTTGTAATTTTGCCCTGAATTCTGTTGTGTAGGACATAAATATACTCTTCATCTGCCTTTACTTCTATACTGACCTTATTGGCTTCTAAGAGTTTTGGTTCTTTCTCTGTGGGATTTACCTTTCGCCCAGAACATTTACATCAGAAACCAACAGAAGCTGCTGTATTCAATTACTCTTCAATGTCTCCTGATTTTCTTGGACCATCCTAATGGGTTATCATAAAGTAAAGTTGAAAAGCATTTGTGAAAAGGCATTTCCTAGTTTCAAGACTCTTCAGAATTCCTAGTTTCAAGAATCTTCAGAACAGGAAATATAAAATGCTTTATTTATATGGATTTTACTGAAGCTTTTGTTTAAATACATCTTTAGTCCCTTAAATTCTTTTTATGGCTGTACCAACCTGAATGGGAATACTACAAAACTCCCCTCCTAACTCTACCATAGTCTTGCTTGCAGGTCTGTAAACAGCTGATGTAATGTAAGCACTGTATTCCAAATTTGTTCCTCCAGTACATGATGGCTGTAGGATGCATGAATAACAATTCACACAACATTAAGCCTGAATAACAGTTAATCTGCCAGAAGAAAATCTGTACTGGTGATCTACAGTTGCTTCTTCAGCTGATGGAGTTAAACTGTAGAGAAAAATAATTAAGATAACAGCCTTATAGAATGTGATGACATGTAGTATGTTGGATAGCAACCTGCTGTCTCCATCCCTGAAGATGGAGAAGACAGGTTCCTCCACAACACTGGTTCTTGTCTACCAAACTACAAGGTGCCTTGTCCCACAAGACTGTAATCTTCATTTTTACTGCTGTGAGAACCTCATATCTGACATGTGGATACATTTTGGTACAGTAACATTCTGCATTTGCTTGATAAAAAAGGAAATGCCTGAGTATTCCTACAGTCAGTTCTTTCAACCTTTGTATAAACTGGATCTGCAGGAATTAGATTCTTCATTGCAGTAGTATTACCTTAATCTGGATGTCAGTACTCCAGAAATCCTAATCCTTTGGCAGTTGGGCAAGGTGCTGTATAGGTGGTTTACAGCAATATGTCAGAAGCAAAAGCCATAAGTGAGCCTATGACAGTTTAAACAGCAGTCTTTTTGTGATGAAATGAAAATAACTGCAAAGTGAATGTTCTCTCACAGCTGGCTGCTAAGTAACAAAAAACTACCTGTTATAAATTTGGCCAGTCTGAGTACTGTTTGATAATCCGGCACCTGTCTAGTCTCATCTGTACTGGATTAAAGGAATTATATATCTAGTCTCTTCTGTGTGTTTGTTATGTTGGCTTGTCAGAGTGTAATGGTAAACAGCAGATGATTTGTCAAATGTTATATACAAATTTTCACTTTTTAGAAGCGAACTATTTATTTCACTTAGCTTGCATTAAGTCGAAACTGGAGTTGGCATGCAGACCACTGTGGAATTTATTGTATATTACATTTCAGCCAGTCAGAATAACAACGTTCAGGTCCACAAGCAACGGGATTGTAAAACTTAGTCTAAAATGTGCAACATTACATGTTAAGTCATTGTACAACTTCTCACACTGCACATCTGTATTACATTCTTTGATATCATGAATTTGAACTACAAAGGTATACTTCGTATAAGTGTTACAAACATTTGAAGTAATGTTAAAATTGGAATGCAGGTTTGCAGTTTCAAATGATGTTTAGTCACTATGATGATGACAGCAGAGCCCACTTAGGATTTAAGGACAGGCTTATTGTGACCTTCAAGAGTTTTCAGCATATAGTAGTGATACACATTAATATACTTTGGTGTTGCTAGAATTGTCAAGTCACAGGAGTATACACAGAAGTAAGTACAAGAGTTTATTTCATGTTTGTAGTTCAGGAAAATTTGTTGGTGTTTTCAGTAGAAGTATGTATGTAGCAAAGGGGAGTCACAAAACCAGTCTTAGTGAGCAGAAATATCTCGAACATTTGCTCTGGGAACTGAGCCCACTTTATCTATTTCATACTGCATCAGTCAAATTTTATCAAGTAGAATTCAATGGAATAGTTTGGTTTGAAATCTAAAGGCTCTGGTACATCCACTGTGAAAAAAATCTGACAGAAGCTGACATGAATAAGAATGAAAATTAAATATTAAAGTACACTGAGTTTCTTGTATTAAATTTTAATGCAACAGGTACAAAACCTTCTTGCGACTAGTGCTCTGATAACCCACAGGATTAAGACAACCAAAACAAAGCCCATAATCATCAGATATACTTCTGGACTAGTTCAACCCACTTAATGTATTCATACAATTCATTTAGATCCATTTACATAGCAAGCCTCTTGCTCCAAGTGGCCAACTTCCAAAATTCTATTCTTCTTGCCTTAGCCTGTATAAGCTACATGTTTAGCCTACAGAAATCTGGATTTAATTACCCTGATTATTTAAGAAAATTGTGTAAATTACAGAAATCATTGGTCAGCAGTGTTTACCATTATTACCTACTTGGTTCCTCTTCTGACCATGTATTTCCAGACATCAATATTTTTTTCCCCCTAAGACACGAATACTACTACTACTGCTACTACTACTACTACTACAGCTGCGAACAAGATGAAGAAGAAGAAGAAGAAGAACAACAACAACAACTTAATTCCAAATTATTCAGGATGCAGTGCAAGAACTAGATAACCATACCTTCGTTTGCATACTAATTACAAGCGTTGAATATCTACCTTATTCCTGTCAGTAACGACAGTCACTGTGTCATTACGCCACGAAACGTGCATCGTCATCATCACGGTTCCCTCACATACTGATGGGAGGTTGAGAAATTTTATTGCGCAACGTACGTGACCAGACTGACTGCCGCTTCGTCAGCTGAGTCCCGCCATATCATCGGTTCGTCGGATGGAGATGTGTGTTCGGTATAATTTTGATATTGCGTTTTCGAGACTTTTTGAAATATATTTACTCTTTCTTGGTGAATGTTTTGTGTGCACCGTAAGTGACTTACTATACCAGTAGTCAGATGCTCGTGTATTTTTGTGACGACATTGCTCGGACCGAATATACCGGTAACAATTCAATGTGGTGGAGTGCATCGTTTTTGCGGTTTAGTACAAATTCACTTAGACACCTGCTACACCTCCAAATTATAATCTTGCTGCTTATTTTGTCGCCCTTCCTACACCGACAGAAACATCACAGAGTTGCATTATTGCTGTTCGTCCACCGTGTCGAGACACTGTTCTTTGACCTTCTGGCCTCTGCTCGCCGGAACAACGTTACCCATAAGGGGGTTCCTCTTGTCTTTAATGATAGCGCGATCGTGAGAATAATTTTTCAGCAGAGGAGACCTACAGTCACATTCGCAAAACATAACTTTTGGTAGAGATTTATATCCATGAGCAGAGAAATCACAGAGTGCAACTGAGGTTCGAAGTTCGAACCCTGTAGGTAAGGCTCATGTTTTAGTCTTAAAACCAGGGTCTCAAATTGAATTGTAATTATCAGTTTATTAGGATGATAGTAATACGTCATATGTGGGCCTCTTAATAAACACAACTAAATTATTACGATTTAAATGAAGGGAACTTCCAATGAATTTATTGCTAGTCAGCTTGTTGTTGAATAGAACTGTCTATGTTGTATGTTTTCAGATTATCACAGTGGGTATAGCTAAAATGTGTTGTTCTGAGTACTTACAGTGTGTTGGATATAAGTATGTCCCGACGTTTCGGGGGGACTTGATTAGAACATATGGCTCCAGAAGTATTCGAGTGGTGGAAATATATATTGTACAAGAAGGTGGCAAGTATTTTGGTCGTAGCTCGTATTGGTGGTCACTTTCCTTGCAACGTTACTGTGTAATTGATACGTATCGTCCTCGCATTCACTTCGGAAGCCACCTGATTCTGGTTCAATCACCATGAAGATGGAAGCAGCACGTTCATTCGAAACGTTAGAACACGTTGTAAGAATCCAGAAGAACGTCATTTGTAGGATGTTTATTTTACCGTCTGTACTATTAGGCGCGTTCGAAAAATTGCGAAAAGCGAGTATTAGCTTCGTCATGTACGTGTATGTCTGTTTTTCCGTCTGCATGGAAGAACTTGACTTCCACTGGACGGATTTTTATGATATATGGAATTTGAGTATTTTTCGAAAATCTGTCGAGAAAATTCATGTTTCATTGAAATATGACAAGAATGACGGGTACTTTCCATGACGTCTAATATACTTTTTTGATCATATCTCGGTCGGTTCTTGTAAAGTCATCCTCGAGGGCTACAGTTAAATACCTAATACTATTAATTTCACTGATAAATTAATTACTGTAATTCGATTATTCTGTTGAGTTAAAAGAGTCAAGCTATCAAAACCTTTGTCCTTGTTAAAATGTGAAAACTGTTAATACTTGCAATGCTGACATGTGTTTTCGTTTTCAGACAGCTTTTATATTCGTTGTAAGTAGTTAAATGCGGTGGTTACATTTGACGGAATGTTACCCAAATTAACAGCACCAAATAAATAAACAGCAATACTACGTCAAACAGGAACCACAGCATTAATCACTTATACGTATTGAAATATCTCTAAAAAAACGTCAATACGTTTGAAATTTCAATAGTTTTAATATTTCAAAGAGACAAAAATTTTTTACAACTTCGCCTTACTAGGTTAACTGAAGAGAATATATGAATGATTACTATAGGTCTGAATCATTTAATAATGTAATCTATAGATTGCCGTATTCAAGCGTAATCCTTGTAGTCGAAACATGTCGGACTTGAAAAAGCCAGTATTAATTTACCAGTATTTATGTTAGTTGTGTTAGACGGAATACAACGTAGTATAAACCTCAGCTAACAAGAGTAAGTAAAGGACGTGGTATAAACCATCAGGTCTAAAAAAACGTCGTGGAACTTCTTGCGTAGAGCGAGAAAGAAGACGGCAAACCCCATTCATGATATTATGTCTCGCAACCGCGTTTCAAACTCGAGGATCGCCATGACGAAACTCCGAATAGTTGCTTCATCGGCCGAAATTCTAACTAGGTAACTTAGGTAGGTTTTCACCCTTTTTGTAGGCCACGAAGACCCTTAGGGTGAGTGGAGGTATAGCTCTACTCTTTCTAGGACTTCGGCACTCTAGATGGGGGTGGGGGGGTCAGCCCTACACCCCGGCCGCCTCTACCCCCGGAAAAGACCCGGTACCCATTGTACAGGAGGCTGGGTGGGCCTCAGGGCCGGTCTGGACGGGCGGAAAATCTCGTCCCCACCGGGATTCGATCCCGAACCTTCCAGCCAGTAGTCAGTCGCTATACCGACTGAGGTACCCGGTCCACTAGGTAACTTACCGAGTCAAATATATCAATGCGAGAACCTTTTTAGATAAAATACGACTTGTTAGGGAGAGTGATCGTGTAATGCGGTTTGTTTACCAAAGAGCGACATGAAAGTGTTCCGTGCGAGTTACAGTGCACCTAAAGCGGCAGAATTCCCGAGGGCCTGCTTGTTAAATGCAATACAGTTTCTTACGGAAAGTGACCGTGTAATGCGAGTGTTTGCCCAAAAGCGATATGAGAGTGAAATGCGTAATGCCGACTGAATCGTGCACCGGGGGCGGCAGAAGGCCAGAGGGCCGCTTCTTTAGATGCGAAGTGTTCATTGCGGTGTTCAGTGCAGCCGAAGCAACATGAGTGTTTGGCGTGAAGTGTGTACATTGCCTTGTTACAGTGCAGCCGAACAATGCGGAGGACACTGCAGGAAGGTTAGTACAACCATATTTGCTCGCAAGAGATTGAATATTTAGGTGTTCTGAGTGCGCATGTGTTGCAGGTGACGGTGAATTTGATGCATGTAATATATTATTTAAATAACAACTTGACTAGACACGTCAGCACAACAAATATTTATTGGAGTATATAGGCTACATGTTTCGACAGTAAAAACCATAATCCAGTGAGCACTCTAAAGGTGATAAAACCGGTCCATAGTGTCATATACCTACACTTGTTTTAATTTGTTTTAACCAGACATTATATGTTTCACATGTTATCCAGTATAAGTTTTTACGTAAGTTCACAATTGTAAAAATATTGGGAACCCAATATCTAAACAGCACCTGAGACTTATTCCGATGGAGGCCTGATGATGACCTGTTAACAGGTCGAAACATGTAGTCTATATACTCAAATAAATATTTGTTGTGCTGGTGTGTCTAGTTAATTTGTTATTTAGTTCGTTAGAGCACTCCTTAAAAATAATATTATTTTGTAATTGAGGGTCTTATCCATGAAAATGTGAAGTCCTTAAATAAATAGGGAAATGGAAAAGACACGATTTAGAATTAATAGTAGTGAATTCGTAGTCAGAAGATGTAAGAAGAGATTTTTGTGAATGAATTGCGATAAAAGAGCTGGGGAATAGAAGCTGTTTTATGGTTCTTTGATCGTGTTTTGTTCTTCTTTACCTCGTTAAAACTATCCCAAATCCGTGTTTTATGTATGGTTCTAGCTTCTTAGTTTTTTTTCCCGACGTTTGCCTGAAATCAGAATTAAAAGCAAATAGTCTGCCTTCTGATCAGAAGGACGATAGTCAAGATCTTCTGATATGAGAAAAGTAAGGGGTGAAAGCATGTTGGAACAAAACCCTGTCGTTTTGCTTTCTTTGTGGATCAGTATGAACTTTGTCTCCTGTTTTGGCATGAAAAAAAGTTGATATACTATACGTTTGTTAACCTTGGGCTAGATTCTACACTTAGAATGCTGGCATACATATGTGTGCTCATTCCTTCGGATTTTCCCGTGACTGTGACAGGTCTCAGAAGCTAGTTCCGCCATCTCTATGAAATGTAAGTAACCGTGACGCTAAATGGTCCGGAGTTTCGTATTAAGGTAAAAGAGTACCAACGAGGCGTGGCCTCCAGACGGTTTACCAGCGCTACTTAGCAATGCCGCACACCTGCCGTATGGTTACTGAAGGAGCGTACTTTACGTAGAATTTGCGTAGAAGGGGGCAGTGCTGCTAATTCCCATCTATATGATGGTGTCACATATCACATTCCTCAGCCTTTCACTCATCAGAGCCGCCGCTTTGCTCACGTAGAGTAACTGGGTAGTAATATTTTTCATTGTGTGTTGTACCGTCTAGAACAAAATAGTTATTTTGAATTCGTAGGTAACCTGCTTTTCAAATTTAGCGCTGTATAGATAATTTACGTTCTTGTTTTTATTATCTGGGAGCTCTAGCATACAGTGGTAGTGATATTTTTCGTCGCTGATGGATACGTGGGCCTCCCAGAGTTAATTGACAGGTTACCAGTGGCGCGCTGGGAACCGCGGTAGCACAGTGGTTAAGGTGCTGTGCTACAATTCGGAAGGGAGCTGGTTCGATCCCAGCTGATGTCATTGGAATTTTTCATTGACATAAAATCCTACCGATCGCACTATGGCCCTGGGGTCGACTCAACCTCTAACAGAAATGAGTACCAGCAGCATTTCCTGGGGGTAAAGGCGGCCAGTGCGTTTGGCTGACAACCTTACCACCATCCTGTGCCGTTGTCACGAAATCTGGGAACCTTAACTTCTTGGAACCCTCTGGGTCTGTTCAGGCCTGTAATGGGATTGCTTTACCAGTGGCGCGCTAACCTAACACGGATATTATTTTATCTGACAATTGTCACTAGTCATTTCCCTCTGGCTCGCTGCACTTTACAAGACTGTGACGTGCACAGCGCGTTTGTTAGAGGTGGTGTGTGGTGTGTGCCTGCGAGCCGAAGGAAAATATTTCCGGCACTTTCTTTAAATGTGGCGAATAAACACTGTAATAGTAACTGCAGTACGTTTGGTTAAACCGATTGGACCCCGACTCACGGCAACCTGGAATGACGGCGAGCGCTGCGCTACCTGTCATCACGCAGAGCGGTGTGAATGAAGAGCGATAACAGTATTGCTTCCTTTATTTTGTATCTCAAGACACGGTACATTCAGAGTGGACCCATACTTCTGCGATTTTCAGTACCTCAAAATGGATGAAATATTGGGATATAGATAATGCTCTCCACTTTTATTTTGAATATACCCGTTTCAGATCTCTGCCGGATTACTGACTATGCTGGTAGGAGATATGATGTTTTACTGCGGTAGCTGTGAAGACTACAGCCTTCTGGAATGTGACACCGTGTAGTGTTGTAGAGATTTAGTGACTGTCCTGACGAAACGAATGCCGGGACTGAATATTCAAAGAGGTTACCATGCCTTCCTTCCATATTCTTACCTGTACGCCGCTCATGGTCCTATTATAACTTCATTTCATTGAGTGTTATGCAGTTTTTGGAGTTGCATCTCTGGGGTTATTGCCCTTCTTTAACTGTTCTCGATTTGTCATCTCTCCCGTTGTCTTCCAGTATTACTCTCTCTCTCGCCTTCAATACGACGGTCCACTTGGGTACCCCACGTGTGTAATCTAACGCTGTAGGCTGTAGAGTCAATCTAAGGTTCTGATTTATGTTGTTTGCTCGTGAGGTCGCAGCGGGTTGATCAGTTCTTATATTTTGGGTTTTCGGGAGAAGGAGGCTGTTGGGTTGTTTTAAATGCGTTAATTTTGAACATTTTATTGCAGTTTTATTGAGTAATATAAACATTCCATGGTCCATTGAAACTCATTGTTTTGATGTACGTTTTAAGGTCAGTATAATTTGTGCGTGTTTTACCCTTCTTTCCATTCATCCAATACAAATCTTTGAAACACCGTTTGTAAAGTATGTTTATTTGAAGATGTTTATGATAAAATTAACTTCTGGTAGTTGACTTATATTTCTTTTAATTATATTGGTTCTTAAATTATGTGTTGGATTTTAAAGTAGTTTATACTGAGAAATGTTACAGGAACATAGAAATGTTAGTGCCCACTAATTTTTTTAATACTGAAGTTCCCGGAATCAGTTTTGAACATTGTTTTTGGGTCAGGTACAGTTGTCTGCTATAGATTTTAGAGTTCGAAAATTCTGTGAAATCGTCGCTATTTAAAGATGTACCGGATACTAAATATTGGAAATGTCCAAATGAGATTGGCGTTAACAACCTACATAAAATATGACATGAAAGTCGTTATTGTTGGAGTGTTATATTGCACTTGCACTTCAAGATTTTACTTAGTAGACACAAATTTGTTACCACGCAAACGATTTGTAGTCACTGATGTAAGTGAAATGGTAGGCCTAAGGAACTTGGAATATTTACGGAAAAGAACGCGGAGCATTTTACAGTTGTTCAATTTGATTGTTACTATTGCCCATGTACTGTTTAGAAGCACATTGCCGTGTTAGCATAACTAATACGAACACACAGTGCAGAAGCATAAGGACATGTTGCGGATATCTTTTGTTAAAGATAGGGCCGTGGGGGCGGTGGGGAGGCAAAGAAGGAAAACTTGATACAAAACTCCCATAAACATTTGCAGGAAGTAGTTTTTCAAAATGTAATGAAAATCACTATTAATAACAGATGTAATAATTTTATTTTAAGGTATTCTTTTACTGGCATCAGTTTAAAAATATACATTTGACGTTATTTTAAAAAATTTTTAGTTTATGTCTTTCTCATTTGTTATTTTAAAGAAATAAACTTTTATCAATATGAGCGCTGTTTACAGGTTATCATACACAAACCTCTCAGAATAAATTTAAGTATTGACATTTTCATGTATATTTCTCACTTTTGGTAACCTACATTTGTACAGGAAAACCGTTTTCTTAAACATAACAGCCATAGAGATAAATTTATATATAACCTTGCTGTCCTTATAACGTCATTCTTATACACCATTCTCCGAAGTATTCGCACATTCTACAATCTTTTCTTTTCTGTGCATGTGTTTGGTTTGTCACGCTATTGAATTCCAATATTACATATTTATTGTGTACGGAAAGTAGGCCTAAAACCAACCAACATTCCATAAAATAAAATTTGTGGTAGGCTATAAATTCTAACTGCCTTTCACAGAATGCAATATTTTAAGTGCAACTTTGGAAATTACAAAGTGAATTATGTTTCTACAGTACATATATCCTATAGTGATAGCATACTCCTGACATTAACGAGAAAACCACTAAATTTTTATGTGTATTTTGTTTTGATTCTCTTAGATATTGATGGCCATACAGAAAACTGTATGTGAAATGCATTGATTTCCAATCAGTGTGTGCTACGATCCGAAATGTTTCTCCAGAATCGCGTCCCGACCCCCAGGTTTTATCTTTAATACGTTAAGAATGCAATAGCACTGGGTTCGTGATCTTTATGACCTTTCTGAGGGTACTCTACCGGGGTGCTGATAAGTCCTTAGCCCGACCCTGGACGGAAACAAGCTACAGCGACCAAGACTTACAACACTATACCAAAACTTATGGCGTACAACTAACACGAATATATTCCTGTTATTATACGCCACAAGTCTTGTTATAGTGGTAAAAGCTTTGGTCACTGTATCTTGTTTCCTTCCAGGGTCGGGCTAAGGACCTATCAGAACCCCTGTACAATGAGGATGAGGGTCGCGATTTGCCGTTGGGAACCACTGTATTGATATACTTTGTCAGGATGCGGCCGGAAGTTCTGGTAAACAGAAAAGAAGCCAAACTGAACTCTGATTCTGTCAGTGCTCTAGATGTCAGAGTTGAAACAAGTAACTGGAAAATGTCTTATTTGTAAGTGACACTTGGGAGATTATTGAATGTCTCTGAGAATGAGGTTTAACGCTTGCACCAAAACTGAATTTTAATAAATGCAGTGTGATAAACTGCGATACGGTATTGGTTGGAGTTAAACTTGTGAAGTACATAAGCTACCGTTTGTAATTCATGTGTACCACTGAAAGTGACTGGTATATTCTTACTGTTATTTTCGCACTCACATCGGTAGAAAGAAACGCGAATTCCATCTCCTTAACTACAGAGATTTCAATTGAAAACTGAAGTCAGACCCACGGCTAGCATAACGGCCTTACAAATATTGCACATATTACATTATATATTGTATATTATATACTTTTTCAGTGCCCAGTCTTGCGTGTTTTTTAAACATCTGGAACACAGGGAAGCGGTATTCAAAATTTCCTACGGCAATTTTCGTATTTCCCCCCCCCCCCCTTATATAGGATTCCACATTGCAAATCCACAGTAATAAACTGTAGTGCATTCTCACGAACAAAAGAAATGTACGCCAAGCTGTGTCTTTCAGTCCGTTACGCACAGCAGGTGAAACTAGACAGTCACCGAGTAGTTGCGATGTGCCGCACTCGCGGTGTGCGAGTCCTGCAGCTGTCGTTAAATTTGCCGCACAGTATAGGCAGTTTCTGGATAAGAGCGTCAGACAGTATTTAATATCTGTTCAACAGGTGTCTGAGAGGTGGATATCATTTCCAACACATACTGCAACATTAGATGTGATATAAATAAATAAATATATAAGTGATATGCCGAAATCTTAGGCCGTTAAGTTTGTCGTGCGTTTGAGTTCGGTTTGCAGTTTCACGCTCCATATTTTTAATCTTTTGTGAATTTTACGTCTTCCCGCACTTTGAGAGCTTTCTTGATATATACAGAGCATGTAAATTGAAATATTTCAAATAATAGAAACAATAATAGTGTAACATACTAATTTGCCGGTTCCAGTGACCGCGCGGTCTAAAGCCTAGGTCTGCGGCCGCTCGCCTGCTGAGATTGTGGGTTCGAATCCAGCCGGGGGCGTGGATGTTTGTCTGTTGTGAGTGTTGTGTGTTGTCAGGTAAGAGGTCTCTGCGACGAGTTTATCACTCATCCAGAGGAGTCCTACCGATTATGGTGCGTCGTTGTGTGTGGTCTAGAAATCTCATGAATGAGGAGGCCCTAAAAGCGACTGGCTACGGGTTGAATTACCACAGTTCGATTAGTGACAGGGGGCGAGAATCACCTGCTGTCCAGCAGATATGGGGTTTTAGTCCATACCCAGTGGTACTTGGTGCCTTTCAAGGGTAAAACGTCAAAACGTGAAGGTACCTTGTCAACTGCTTCTGCCGTTCAGGTTGAGAATTAGTGGAGTTCTATTTTCATTCCTTTATAAATTTTACTGGCGTGATCCGCAGACACAAAATCAACTCCAGTAATAATAATAATAATAATAACAATAAATGCATTTGCACAATTCGTACTTGTTATTGCAACACAATTCCAAAATTCTCTACAGGCTGACCAGCAGCAGGTAATTTTAAGGTTGGACATCCCCGTTGTGCTTTCAAATTAATAGTTATGTAAGAAGTAGTCGATACAAATATTTGTGTCGACTACTTCTTATACAACTATTCACGAACATAACAAGTTTCAGTATTTTTGTGTCGTCTTTGCAGTAAGTGGCTTAAGGGCATGACTTTTCGAGCCTAAAATTATATAAGCAATAAACGTATATAAAAGCCATTGGGGCAGAAATGTGAAATATCTCAGACAACTATACACCCCGACTCAGTTCTACAGGGTTCTAATAAAGGTTCTGGAATTTTATATTTAGGTTTTCTCTGTTTCTGGACTCTTATTCGTCTAGGGTTCGTTGAACGTTTGGGAACCTGGATCTTTATCAGTCCTCACGTGACAGGTTGAATTATGTATTATAGAAAACATATCCTCATGCACTTGACAACATATGTCAGAGTAACTACAGTATGTCAATAGAGTGACAGCCCCAATTATCTCATTTGGAGAAAATCAAATTTGGCAAATGTAAGTTTGTGCTAACAATCCATTTATGATTGCACCATATCCAGAATTGTATACTGGTATGTAAACACAACGTGCTACACTTGACTTTGCTGTCTTTGCAGTAGTGCTATGTCCCCATTTCTGACTGAGGCCAAGAATATTGTGATATTAACACAAACTTCGAATGTGCCGACTATTACGTATATAGGCTATTTGTTGTAGTTAAGTTATTACGGAACCGAGAATGTAAAAAAAATTATTGTTGTTTGTTACATTACGCCCGACGTGTTTCGAAATTCCATCGTCAGGGGCTTACCGTTACATGTGTTCTTATGACGTGCGATGACTACTGACCATTATTCTCTACTGTATCTACAGTGTATTAGTGCAAGCGGTTATGTACCAGCATCTCTTAGTCGGTAATGGATATAATGACAGTTATTTTGTCATATCCGGCCAGTTATCCTGTATCTTACATTGTTTCTTCACAATGAACGTGCTGAATTTTTTATATCCGCCCTTTGAATTGTTAGTTGATTGCCTGGCTATTGTTTCTAGCTGCCTAATTTGTGCTGCAGGTGCCTTTAGCTCTGTTCGATGTACTCTGTTATTTGTCGAGTTGGTATGCGTACATTTTCAGTTTTGATCACATGATGCGACGTGGGCTGTCTTCTGTTTTGTAAAATAACGTATGTTTATTCCCATTACTAAGTGTACGGTTTACATTTTCATGAGGCATTTCTGTAGAGTATCTTGCATTTTTGTGTGGTGTGGTCTCCGCTTTCATTAGCAGCTTTTCTTTTGTCTTGAAATGATTTGTGTTCAGCTGTGATTTTAGTCCTACTTAGTAGATGTGGTTACCCATGTGCGTATTAATTGATTTGCACTTCCTTCTATTAATACCTACATAAACAACCACGATTACTAACTGGGATTCAAATCACAGCTCAACACAGACCCAGCATCCCAGTACAAAAGAGAAGAGGTGACAGTAAACGAGGCCCGCACCACAAGGAACAACGGGATACTGACAAAAAGGTCTCATGGCAGCGTAAAACATATACAAATTAACAGGACCAGAACAAACGTCGACATAGTGCAACACGGAAGAAAGCCAACGTCACATCATTTCATCAAACGGGGTATGTGCACATACAAACAAGACAGCTAAAAGAATGCACTCAACACAAGCACAGGTATAGGATAAATAGACAGCTAAAAACAAAAGCCAGGTAAGTCAACGGAAAATTCAGAGGGCAGACATTAAAAATCCTGCACGTTTATTGTGAAGCGGCAGTGTAAGTTGTAGGATAAATGGCCGGATATAACCAAATAACTGTCCAGTGTCAAGTGCGATGGTAATGAAATGTTAACCGGTACAGTCTAAGGGATATGCTGATATACAGCTACTTTCACCGATATGCTGCAGATACGGTATAAAATAATGGTCAATTATCGTATCCCGGAAGAAAGAGCCCCAACAGAAACTTGAAGTTGGTAAGCTGATAATAAACCAAAAATTTCGAAACCTATAATATGTAACATATTTATTCGTCGCCGACACAAATATTAATAATTTACCTTTTCATTTTATACAGTTTTGTACACCTTATGGAAGGCGTAATACGAAACGAAACATGTAGCCTCAATCAGGTTTTTAAGAAACATGTTATGTTTGACAAATTGTTAGTGGACTCTGCAAGAAGTTTCAAAAGTCGACTAACTTGACGTGTCTGTAAATATGGACATGTGGTTGGATTTTGCCAGCGAGAGATGATAGAAGGTACGTAATAAACTATTGGGAATAGTCATGAAGGTGTAAGAATGACGCAGACAAGAAAGTGAAAATAATGTGGGAATGTACATGAAGGCGTAGAAATGAAACGGAAAAGTATATGTGAACATACGGGACCGAGAAACCTTACCAAAGAAAGCCATCACAATCTATGGAGGAAAAGTGGAACCAACGAAAGAACTGACGGGAATAAAAGTGGAATTTGATAACTTCGGCAAATAATCAGAAATAACTTGCTACGAAGGTAAAGGGACAGTATTCTCCTTCTGAAATAACCGCTGAGTGAGTTTGTTGTAAACGGGGAACAGTCGCTGTTTGTCCGACCAAACAACGGTATGTGCCACTACGGCCCATAATCTTCTCCAGAAGCTTATGAGCCTTGAAGTTAGTGAGGCTGTCGACAGTATGCGCAGGGGTACGAAGTGCATGAAATGATTCAAGTGGATGTATATTAGTTGATTACCACGAACAAAACATTAAGATCTTTCTGAACAAATACGGGTGAACTCGGTTATAATGATCTTGGTTTTCGCGACACTTCGTCTATAACACTGTACATTCAGTGGCACCATCTAATTCCCTGTAAGGCACATGTTATCCTGCCTTGCTTAGTGCGGCATAACGTAAGAGGCATCTGCCTCGGATATAACGACATTACCAGTCATCCGTTTTAAAATAATTCTCCAAATAATAGACTATTTTGAGAATTCAACTACCTCCTCTTCCTTTAGAGGGCACGCCCTCTGCTCCTTCAGGTAGCTGTATAAATTCCAGATCTGGAAAATGACAATAACGGTAATTCATGATTGGAGGCTTCCGCCTCGTTCTAAATGAGAGCCTTTTTCTTCTGGGATGTTACGCAGCGTGGATTGGTAGCTAGTTTCTGACGTTTCGTTGCCTGCTTGACCCTTGAATATGGGACCGATAGGTAGTCCCGAAACATCCGTAAATAATTACCAATCTACGCTGCGTAACTTATCAGGAGACTGGTAGAGTGATAACATGGCTGCAGCGACGAACTAAAGCAAGGGACAAAGAGAAATTTCATTGCGACACGAGAGGGAGGGGGGGGGGGGAAAAAAAGTGTCGGAATTTGGTCGCGTAAATTTTAGGGTCCAAATGGTTAAAAAAAAAAAAAAACAAAAATTAAACGAGAATTGGAACAAAGTTATAGAAAATTATAAG
>Ga0131853_10001432_pt1 | contig 42656 bp, 36 predicted proteins | sample TergutLab28metaG_FD_92764 | JGI IMG/M metagenome (GOLD analysis project Ga0131853, IMG submission 92764) | Labiotermes labralis P1 segment gut microbial communities from Petit-Saut dam, French Guiana - Lab288 P1 (version 2) (version 2) | ecosystem: Host-associated > Arthropoda: Insects >...
CGGCATAAATTACTATAACCCGTCATTCCATCAATATAACCCACATTCATGGCCGTTCTATGCAAGTGGAATGAAAACAGATTTGCCATATACTGACAGGGAGTGGCCGATAAGTCCCGAAACACTTGAGGGACTATTACTCAGAATCAACGCTGAATATTCACCACCTAAGATGTACATTACGGAGAATGGCTGCTCTTACAATGATATCGTCAATGAAGACGGGGCGATACTAGATTATAGTCGAATTAACTACCTCAGCCGTCACTTTAAGGCTGTTCATAGTGCTATAAGTAAGGGTGTTGACATTCGCGGATATATGGTTTGGTCGCTTCTTGATAATTTCGAGTGGGCGTTTGGTAGATATAGTCGCTTTGGACTGATTTATCATGACTTTGAAACACTGAAGCGCACGCCAAAGCAAAGTGCCTACTGGATGCGAGATGTCATCAAAGCAAATGGTTTGGACTAATTCTAAGCTTCTCTATAATATACAAAACACAACATCCCCCAAATCACGGGGGATGTTGTTGTTGATATAGTCGAGTAAGGAAAAATGTTTGCGTTTGAAATGTTGCCATCAACCTCCGGAAAGACGAGGCATTACCCATACTTTATCGGCTTCTTTAAACTGGACATCTGAATTTAAGTCCAACCCCTGTCCGTTGTGTAGAAGCATGATACTTTCGTCGTATAAGTCTTTTCTCAAATACTGTTGTAAGTATGACATCAACTCGCCAAGGTGCCCTTGTGACAATGTCATTTCAATTTCATGTGACGTATCATTACAGCCGGAAATTGGGAATATTTTGACCTGCAAATTCATGACACTAACCCCGAAAGTGAAAGCCTTTTGATTCCTTTTTCGGTTGGAATACCGTCAGAATCCCAATCTCTCGCTTCATAGTATTCGTCAAGCATTATGTCATACATTTCCTTGGTTAGAACTTGTCCCTCTGCCATTCCTGTCGGGAGTTTTTCCGTCATTGTTCGATCGGGAAGGTAATCGTCTTTTCTCGAAACGCCCTCTTTTGCTAAAATCATCCGTTCAAGAGAGTATACGCGCTCACCAATTGTCATTAGTTCGGGCGTGAAATGCACACCTGTAACATATTCCAAAATGTTTCCGCTAGGATTATCATTAAAGCCCATTGCAGAACGCACTACCGTGCAAATTCCCAATGAATCGACATAACCTCTGGTATCTTGGATATCCTTAACCATTATGCCCTTGCCTTTGACAGCAAATCTATCGAATTTTCCACTCATTAGTTCATCGCGAATAGTCCAACCACCGACATTATGGCAAGCCCCGCGTGATGATGTTCCATATGCAAGTCCCATTCCAAAGAAACCTCTTGGCTCGTATGCTGCATACGCCATTCCTTTTACGTGCATTAGATACTTTGCGTACTCAGGGTATTCATCTGCAATTTCGTAGGGAGATTTTGCCAATAAGTTACCAAGTCCTTCACGGTTTGCTATCATATGGATAAGCTTAACTACTGTTTCGCCATTGCCCCAAGACAGGTCAAGTTCACCTTTTTCTTTTTCCGGTAGCAATCCACGCTGGTTTAACTCCATGGCGAATGCAATCATAGTACCTGTCTGCATTGTGTCGATTCCATGAAGGTCACAATCTTCGTTTGCTTTGATGATAGGAGCTAAGTCACGTACACAGCATTGACCGCCGAATGCACCAATAGTTTCAAATTCAATATCAGCCTTTGCTCCTTTGAATGAACCGTCTTTTACCTCACACACTTGTCCACAGGCAATTGGGCAACGGTAACAAGCGGCGTTTTTCTTCTTAAAACTTTTGGCCATTTCCGTTGCGTAGATGGGCTCTGCATTGTCAAGTACGGCTGTCTGGAAGTTTTGAACCGAATAACAACCCAAACTGTTTATAACCTCTGTGTACTGCGCTGTACCTAGCTGAGTATGGACAGGCTTGCTTTCTTTACATGCCTTCATGTTCTCTTTAATATATTTTCTTAGTGCTTCTTCATTATGCAGCTTGACTTTGCCTGAACCTTTAACTGCAACAGCTTTTAGGTTTTTGTCACCCATGACAGCGCCACCGCCTCCGCGCCCGAAGCTACGGTCTTCCACTTGGATGCATGCGTATGTAACTCGATTTTCTCCCGCTACGCCTATGCTCATTACACCGCGCGGAATGTCGTGGGTTTCTTTCATGTATGTGTTCACTTCACCGGTTGTTTTGCTTTTGAGATGCGTCGCATCATGGAACTTCACTTCGTCGTCTATTATTGTTATGTATACAGGGTTAGGCGATTTGCCTTCGAAAATAATGCCATCATACCCGGCAGATTTAAGATTTGGTCCAAGATAACCACTGGAATTACTGCAAATATAACGCCCTGACAATGGAGATTTCGTTGCTAGTTGGAATTTAGTGCCTGAATACACCGGTGTGCCTGTGAGAGGGCCCGTCATGAAAATTAGTTTGTTTTCTGAAGAAAATGGTTTTGCAGTTGGGTTAATTTCATCATAATAATACTTGGCTGCAACGCCCCTACCGCCAAGCAATTCTCTGTAATAGAAATCTGGTATATCTTCAATTTTGTAGGTAGCGTTAGTTAGGTCAATGCGAAGCAGTTTTTGTGTATAGCCTCCAGTAAACATATGTCTCCTCCTGATGTAGTTAATGTGCATTTGAATCTGCAATAGCTAATATGTCAAATGTAATGACATATTGTCATTTGCGAATATTGTATAACATATATAGATTGAAGTCAATAAAATATTGGCACAAAAATTACGACGATCCAACGTTGCAATTTTCCGTAAGTTCCATGTAAATACATATTGACATAACTATAGTGACATGATACCATCGTAAATATTTAGTTTTGGCAAACCATTAGCGAATCGTAATAATATGTATATCGAAATTATATCAAAAATTTCTAGAGGGAGGATTTTCATATGTTGCAACAAGTCATGACAGCCCCGGGGGTTATTGTATTCAATGAGATTGAAAAACCTGTATTGAGCAAAGGCGAAGTGCTGATAAAAATGATGAAGATAGGAATATGTGGTTCAGACATACATGTTTACCACGGAAAGCATCCTTTCACATCATATCCAATTACTCAAGGGCACGAGGTTTCAGGTGTAATAGAAGAATTAGGCGAAGGCGTAAGCGATTTCTATGTCGGACAATCAGTTACAATTCAGCCGCAGGTTGTTTGCGGAAAGTGTTATCCATGTCGAAATGGAAAGTATAACCTTTGTGAAGAACTAAAAGTTATGGGATTTCAAACTACAGGCGCAGGATCCCACTTTTTTGCCATAGAGGCGGAAAAAGTGACGCCTCTGCCTGATGGAATGAGCTTGGACTTTGGTGCAATGATTGAGCCTTTGGCAGTTGGTGTTCATGCTGTAAGGCGAGCCGAAGAAATAATAGGTAAATCTGTTGTAGTTTTAGGTGCCGGTCCGATTGGAATATTGACTGCACAGGCAGCAAAAGGTATGGGCGCATCAAAAGTGTTAATTACGGATGTCAGCGAGTTCAGACTTAAGAAGGCAGCGGAGTGCGGTATTGATATATGTGTTAACACGAAACAAGACGATCTTGGCAAAGTGATCGAGAAGCATTTTGGCCCGGATAAAGCAGATCTCATATATGATTGTGCCGGAAACAACATAACAATGGGACAAGCAATTAAATACTCACGCAAAGGCTCAACCATTATTGTTATTGCAGTCTTTGACGATTTAGCAAAAATAGATCTGGCAGTGGCTAACGACAAGGAGCTGACACTTGCAAACAGCATGATGTATAGAAATGAGGACTATGTGGAAGCCATTAGATTGGTGCAGGAAAACAAAGTGGCTCTTGCTCCGCTAGTGTCAAAGCACTTCGCATTCCAAGACTTTAAAAAGGCCTATGAATACATAGATGAAAACCGTGAGACTACAATGAAGGTTATTGTAAACGTGCAGGAGTAAAATCAGTTAAAATTCATTATTGTACTTAGTTGTGACTTGAAATGATCGATAAAAGAACATTTTGAGTCACAGCGTTTTTGTCATAAAGACAATGTAAATACATATTGACATTGAACATGCCGTATGATAATCTTTTTAAGTGGATATTATTCATCGGAATAGGAAATACTTAGCGATATTAGGAGGTTGCTAAATGGGCACTGAACCATTGCGTCTTGAGATGAAAGGAATAGACAAAGTTTTCAGTGGCATAAAAGTTGTTGATGACGTGTTGTTGCAAGTAGAAAAGGGAGAAGTGCACGCACTGATTGGTGAGAATGGAGCCGGTAAATCGACACTTATGAAAATTCTGTCAGGCGCCTACAGAAAAGATGCAGGAGATATATTCTTAGATGGAAAAAAAGTTAATATACATACGCCGCGAGCAGCAATAAATCTTGGCGTTGCAGTTATTTATCAAGAATTCATGTTGGCACCGGATTTGACTGTGGCAGAAAATATTTTCATTGACAGATTATCAAGTACAAGGGCACTAGTTAATTGGAAGCAATTGCGTCAAAATGCAAAAGAGCAGTTGTCTAAGTTGGGATTTGATGATATAGACCCCAGCGAAAAAGTTGGTAATCTTAGCGTGGCGTATCAGCAAGTAGTAGAAATCTGTAAATGCATAACGCGAAACGCAAACGTATTAGTTTTAGATGAGCCAACGGCAGTGCTTACTTTTGCCGAGATAGGGAAGCTGTTTGACGTTATACGCAATTTAAAGGAACAAGGAGTCAGTGTAATTTATATTACCCATCGCCTCGAAGAATTGTTCCAATTGAGTGATCGGATTACAGTGTTAAAAGATGGCAAAAATGTTGGTACAGTAAACACCTCTGATGTTGATAGACATGACCTGGCAACAATGATGGTGGGCAGGGAACTATCACAAATGTTTCCTGACAGAAATGCTGACATTTCCGATGTTGTTCTTTCTGTAAATGAACTAAGTGTAGGAAATGTAGTGAAAGATGTCAGCTTTTCGGTTAGAGCGGGAGAGGTATTAGGATTCAGTGGACTTGTAGGATCCGGAAGAACAGAAACAATGCGCGCAATTTTCGGTGCAGATCGCAAGAAAAGCGGAACAGTTCAATTAAATGGCAAAGATGTATTCTTTAAACATCCAAAAGAGGCTGTCACTGCGGGATTTGGGCTGTTGCCGGAAGACAGAAAGAAGCATGGACTATTAATAGATAAGAGCATTCGTGTTAACACCACCCTTGCTTCAACATGGAAAGTTCGGAAATATGGTGTGATAAACCATAAAAAGGAAAAGTGTCTTGTAAAAGAGCTGTTGGATGATATTGCGACGAAGTATGTTTCAACCGAAGACAGTGTCAATAGGCTTTCCGGTGGAAATCAGCAAAAAGTTGCTGTTGCAAAATGGATTTCAGTTGGATTAAAGTGCATTGTATTCGATGAACCAACGAGAGGTGTAGACGTTGGGGCAAAAACTGAAATTTATAGACTGATAAATGATTTAGCAGAAAACGGAGTAGCAGTAATAATCATTTCTTCCGAAATGCCTGAAATAATTGGTATGTGTGACCGAGTGCTGGTAATGCGTAATGGCTCTATCGCCGGAGAGGTCAACAAGGAAGGCTTTGACGAAAATTTATTGATTAAGTATGCAATGGGGGTAGCTTAATGTCTGAAATAAAAAAGTTCGATGTTAAGAAGTTTTTGATCAATTACAATACGTATATTGTGCTTTTGATTATGTTCATAGTTAGTAGCTTTATGTCCGAACACTTCTTGACAGCAATGAATCTTAGGAATATTGGGCTTCAGCAAGTTGCGCCAGTTTTGGTGGCACTTGGTATGCTGTTTGTAATACTCATTGGAGGAATAGACTTATCTGTTGGTTCAATAATGGCATTTGGGTCGTCTTTTTCTGCGGTGCTGATGGCAAATACAGGTATTCATTTTATTCCAGCAATCATTTTAGCAGGGTTGTTGGGAATGGGATTTGGTGTCGTAACCGGAATTCTTGTTGCGTTTGGGCGAATGCAAGGGTTTGTCGCATCCCTAGCAATGATGACAATTGCCCGTGGCTGTGCTTTTTTGCTAACAGGCGGTCAACCTATCCGTGTAGAACTGGGAACTCTGGACTTGATAGTTTCCAGAGAACACTTCTTTCCCGGCCTTATAGCAACCGGAATCATCATACTGATTCTTGTATTTGTGCACCGCTATACTGTCTATGGCAGGATAGTGACGGCGATAGGAAGCAATGAACAAGCAGTAGATTTAGCCGGTATTCGAGTAAGGCGTTATACAGTTTCTGTTTATGCGCTCTCCGGATTGATGGCTGCGTTAGCAGGTACATATATTGCGGCACGTGCCTCAACCGGTAGTGCTACGATTGGCGTTGGACAAGAGCTAAACGCTATTGCCGCTTGTGTTATTGGTGGAGCAAGTCTTGCGGGAGGACGTGGATTTGTACTTAGAACAGTTGCGGGAGCTTTGATTTTAGCACTGATAGGAAACATTATGAATCTGTTGGCTGTTCCTCCATATCCTCAGCAAATTATTCAAGGCCTAATTATTATTATAGCTGTTTTGCTTCAAATATACACAAGCAAGACAGAAAAAAGTGTCTGACGATAGACTTGAAAAGCGTTTTCTAAATGTGCAACCTATAGCAACAAGATTTCTGTATATGTTATATAGAGTTCACATTAGGAATAGATGAATGACCGAAATATATGATGTAAATTTATGAGGAGGTACAATTTTGAAAAAACGAATTTCAACAATTATTGCAATACTTATGGCATTATTGATGCTTGTCGCTGCATGTGCACCGGCTGCTGACGGAAATGATGCTAATGACGTCGACAACGATGTTGTTAATGGTGGCGAAACCGGCGAACAATTCAGAGTAGGATTTGCACAAAAAACTGTGGACTCACCATACTTTATAGCTTTGGTTGCTGCAGTTGAGCGGTATGCAGCTGAACGTGGCTGGGAAGTGACAGTGTTGACAGCAAATGACGACACTGAAGTTGAGTCAGAAAATGTGGACTCATTGATAGCTATGGGTAAGGATTTGATTTTCCTCAATTCAGTAGATCCATTAGCTGCAGTGCCTGTTATTAATAGAGCTGTTGATGCAGGTATACCGGTTATCAACTTGGACAGCGCCCCGGATGATGCAGGAAGACATGTGACAACTGTGTATTCAAACAATCCTCAAAATGGTAGACATGTAGGTCTTGCATATGCTGCGTTTTTGGAAGCGGAAGGACGTGGGGATGAGCCTATAATTGGTATCATTCTCAGTGGTATGATGGGCAATGTTGCAGGGCAGGAAAGACGTACAGGCTTGTTTGCCGGAATTATTGAAGGAAGAACTGGTGTTGCAGAAGCAGAAGCTTGGACAATGGCAGAGCAGTTTAACACTGATTTGACGAATACCGGCAGTGCAGTTAATGCGCAAGCTAGTTTTGAAATCAGAGGTCAAGGCTGGGGCGGTTGGACTGAAGAGGCCGGCTTAGAAGCAGCCGAGGATTTGATCACTGCGAACCCGGACTTGAATGTTGTGTTGGGCGAAAACGACCAGATGCTGTTTGGTGCGATGACTGCACTTAGAAACGCAGGGATTGAGGGTGTAGACATTGTTGCTGCGGCTGATGGAGCGTTACGTGCATATGACTATATTAGGCAAGGTTTATATTTTGGAACAGGCGAAAATAGCCCATGGTTAGTTGGTAGAAGGGGTGTCGAAGTTGCTGAGGATATTTTGGTCAATGGTGTAGACCCTGCATCAATACCAAGAATCATAACAACCGATGCAGTCGCAGTAACTATTGATAACGTAGATGAACGCTACGAATTTGGTTTCTAAATTTTAGCAAAGACATTTGCCCGATCTACACATGGTCATTCATTCAACAGTTGCTACAATGAATAGGGGAAGCAGTTCTCCTATTCATTGGGTCAGGTTAGGAGTGTAGTTTGTTACTCTTCAAACGCATCTGTTAATAATTAAATGACGAACAAGATATGAATTATCATTAAGGAGAAACTAAAGTATGAAGAACATTAAAAAAATCCTGCTTTTCATTTTGTCAATCTTAATGTTGACAATACCATTAGTAGGTTGTGCAGAAGATCAACCTCCACAAGAAGATACCGCGGCGCAAGAAGATACAGCGACGCAAGAAGATACTGCCGCGCCTGCGACAGTAGACCTTCTGAATTTTGTTATTGACCCCGCTCAAATTCCGCAAGATGTATTAGATACAGAGCTTCACGTTGCTGTATCAATACGTGGGCTCGATAACCCCTATATCGTAACAAAAATTGAAGGTATGTACATGTTCTCAGAGTGGCTGACAAGTATCGGTCAAAATCACACAGTGCAAGTTCTTGATTCAGGCGGCTCTAATGATGTTGAAATCAACAATATGCGCCAATTTGCTGCATTAGCCGGTGGTAATGCCATTGCTTATGCTGACCCAAATGAATCTGCAATAGCCCCCGCACTTGCAGAAGCTATTGCTGAAAGTGGCGGTTTTATTGGAACTGCTTGGAACAAGCCTGACTGAATTGGTCCAATGGAGTATACCCCGAACTGGGTAATACATACATCTGCTGATAACTTTACCGGTGGGTATAATACAGCAAGACTAATGTTTGAAGCGATGGGTGGAGAAGGCTACGTTTTCGTTATTGAAGGTATGCTTGGAAACACAGCAGCTATTGACCGCAGAATTGGATTTGATGCTGCGCTCGCATCTTTCCCCGGAATTACTGTTGCTCATGAAGACACCGCTAACTGGCTGACAAGTGAAGCTCTGACATTAACAGAAACTTGGTTGAGTGTTACTCCGGATGTTGGTGGTATTTGGTGCGCAAATGATAATATGGCTACAGGTGCTCTTCAAGCTCTCAATAACGCAGGTCTTCTTGGAGACGTATTTGTAACAGGAATTGACGCAACTGATGATATGGTTGCAGCTGTCGCAGCAGGAGAGGCACTAGCCACTGTTTCGGCAAATGGATATTTGCAAAGCAGTCATACACTTGCAATTGCTTATGCGGCATGGACAGGTCTGATTGATGTTGAATCAAAGCCCCTAGAATTTAGAGAATTCTTCACACCGTCTGTATTAGTAACAAGCGATAACGTGCAAGCGTTTATGGCAGATTCACCTGAATTTGATTTTTCACGGCCTTTCGCAGGAGCGTGGGATTCGGCAATGAACTAGGTCATTATACAAATGAAATGATGTTTACCCGATTGTAATTTCTCTGCGACATAGTCACAGAGAAATTGCAGTTAGGGTCACAGTATACATTCAATTCTGCAATCGCACAGATTGGAGCAAATGAGATGGCTAAATGGAACTCTCAGACAATGTCAATAACTGACGAGTTTACAGAAAAAATAAAGACAGATCACCAAAAAGAGCGTTTGATGAAGTGGGCTCCACTTTTGGTACTTTTTGCCATGATCATTGTCTTTTCGGCTGTCATGGGAACTGCTTTTTTAAGTCTTGGTAATTTGGTAAACATTCTAAATCAAATGTCGATCCCTCTCATGGTAGCGCTTGGGCTTACATTTGTTATCATGATTGGCAGTATTGATTTATCTATCAACGGGACTGTGGGAATGGCCGGATCCTTAGCTGGAGTTTTTCTGTTAAACACAAGAACTGAACTCGATTTTGGTCTGTTAGGTTTACTCTTAGCTATCCTTTGCAGTGTAATAGTTGGCTTTATAATAGGAGTTATTCATGTAAAGTTAAAAATACCTTCTTTTATGGTTAGCTTTGCGTTTATGAATATTTGCATCGGTATAGGAATGCTTTCTTATGGCGGAATTCATCCCACAATACAAGATCCGTTCTTTAGCGAAGTTCCTAGAATGAGTTTTCTTGGCGTGCCTGCTATCGCATGGGTTGCAATATTAGTGTTTGCTATATGCTATTATATACAGGAATTCACACCGTTTGGGCGACATGTGTATGCCGTCGGAACGGATGAAACAATCCCAAGAGCTGTTGGTGTTAATGTGAATCGAGTAAAAATAATGGTATTTACTCTTGCAGGCTTTTGTTTTGGTGTTGCAGGAGTTATTGGTGCGCTCAGACTTGGTCAGGGACAAGTAGGTATCGGAACAGGACTCATGTTTCCCGCACAGGCTGCTGTCGTTATAGGAGGCACTGCGCTTTCAGGCGGTAAGGGTGGTGTCGTAAACACATTAGTTGGCGTAATGATAATGACCGTGCTTTTTAACGGGCTGACTATGGTTGGTGTAAACCCGAACATCAGAACCGGAATAGAGGGTGTTATTATTCTTATCGCAGTCATACTCACTGTAAAACGCGGTGCAACAGTAATAAGTAAGTGAAGGATTAGGTTATGGAAAAAAAGCTTATGTTTAGCGCAAAAAACATAAAGAAATCCTTTCATGAAACACATGCGCTTATAGGTGTGGATTTGGACATTTATGAGGGCGAAGTGATTGGGCTAATCGGCGAAAATGGTGCAGGAAAATCTACCTTGCTCAAAATCATTATTGGCATTCAACAACAAGATGCCGGAGAAATGATTATGCACGGCAAACCTTTTTCACCAAGGACACCTCTTGAGGCCAATGCCGCCGGTGTAGGTATGGTATATCAAGAGCAATCGCTGATTACTAGTCTTTCTGTTGGTCAAAACATCTTCTTTGGACATGAAAAAAAATTCCGTAGAGCCGGATTTGTCAGATGGGAAAAGATGTATAGTAATGCAAAAAAAGTACTGGCCGAAGTAGGTGTTGATCACATTAATCCGCGAAAAAAAGTGATCGATTTGAATTTTGCAACGAGACAGATGGTTGAGATAGCAAAAGTTGTGAACATCACAAAGCAAGATATGCTTAATGATAAATGCTTGATTCTATTAGATGAGCCAACCTCAGTATTAAATGAAGATGAAACGAAAAATCTTTTTGTAGAAATTCGCAAACTTACTGCACTCGGTCATTCGGTTGTATTTGTATCTCACAGGCTTGATGAAGTTTTGGAAATATCTGACAGGGTTTATGTTTATAAAGATGGCGCTAATGCAGGGAATATGTCTGTTGAGGAAGCGACTGAGTCTAAGCTATATGAGCTTATGGTTGGACGCGAGACAACGACTGAATACTATAAGTTGGAAAAGCAGAATGAGCCATTAGAAGAGATTGTTTTGGAGGCTAAAAATTTAGGCCTTTGGGGTAAGTTTAAACACTGTGACTTCAAACTGCGAAAAGGTGAAATACTCGGATTTTGCGGTGTTGTTGGCTCGGGGAAAGAGGAAATTTGTTCTGTTCTTTGTGGTGATGAACTACCATCGACTGGCGAACTAATTGTAAAAGGCAAGTCTGTAAAGTACAGATCTCCTACGCAAGCGTTAAAAGATGGAGTTCTGATGATACCAAAGGAGAGGTTGGTTGAGGGCGTAATTCGCAGCTTGTCTGTTGAAGATAATATAGCATTTTCAAATGTGAAAAGGCTTAAGAAATACTGCCTAGTTACAAAAAAGCGTGTAACACAACAAGCACTTGAATGGATAGCGAAATTAAGTATAAAAACACGCGGCCCCGAAGATCTGGTCATACAGCTCTCAGGTGGAAATCAACAGAAAGTTGTTTTCGCTCGCTCTCTGGCATCTGATGCGGATATCCTAATACTGAATCACCCAACTAGAGGTGTTGATGTTGGAGCAAAAGAAGAGATATATGACCTAGTGAGAAACGTTGTTGCAAACGGAAAATCTATTATCCTCCTGGGAGACACACTAGAGGAATGTAGTAGCATGAGCAATAGGGTTCTTGTAATGAAAGATGGATTGATTACAGGCGAGTTCGATGCCTCAGTAAATAATAAACCAAGCCAAGTAGAACTTGTCAGTAAAATGGTATAGTCGTCAATGCAACACTAGTGTATCGAATTCCAAATAACTAGACCAATATTGCACTGTCTTTTTCCGTCATACTGCGTTGAAAAATCTTGAAAGGCCACTGGCATTCCTGCAATTTTTCGCCTTGCCTGACAAAAAAATCCAGCACAATCTTAATCTAGCTATTTAAAATACGACACACTAGTAAATGAGGGTATAATTTATGAAAGCGAAACTCAGTAACAGAAAACATTTCAAAACTTTCTTTAGTGTAGGGGCTATGCTTGTGGTTGTAATTGCATTTACAATTCTTGAACCACGATTTTTAAATGCCGCAAATATAAATAATTTATTGAGCGATACAGCTCCTTTGATGATAATGGCAGTTGGTATGACCCCTGTATTACTGTTAGGCTCAATTGACTTATCAATAGGTGCATTATGCTCTGCGGCAAATGTGTTTGTTATAACCGTATTAATTCACTTTCAAGGTTTCATAGAAGCAAATCCAAGTGCAATTGTATTGGTGGCCCTAATAGCCTTTAGTGCAACAATGATTCTATCAATGCTTTCCGGAATGCTTCTGGGGTTTATTCACGTTAAAACAAAGATACCGTCCTTCATTGCATCACTTGCATTTATGTCTATTTGGGCATCTGCTGCACTTCTGATTCAAAATGCATCTGTCTTTCTCCCTGTTCCTCTTTGGCCTACTATTGCATGGGATGGAATTTCGTTTGGACCGCTGGGGTTGCCATTGCTTATATCATTTGTTATAACTATATTACTGTATATTTTACTTACGCGAACAGCGTTCGGCCGTGGGGTTTATGCAATTGGTGGAAATGAGCGGACTGCACGTCTTGCGGGTTTACCCGTTGATAGGATAAAAATAACTGTGTTTGCAATAAATGGAGTATGTACAGCGCTTGGTGCAATATTTCTTATGGCAAAAGCCAGAAGTGCAGCACCAACAGCAGGGAATGCATTCACGCTTATGGTCATTTCGGCTGTGGTACTTGGCGGCACTTCGCTTGTGGGCGGAGCAGGTAACATTCTCAATACATTGTTAGGTGTTTTCATTGTCGCAATGATTCAAAACGGTATGAATATGGTAGGCGTTAATGTTTTCTGGCAAAACATCGTTTATGGAATAATTATCCTTGCAGTTATTGCTATTAACACAGACAGATCGTCAAGGAGCTTCGCTGTTAAATAGATTGAAGCAATTGATATAAAATCATAATAATATTTCGAGAGAAGGAGTACAAAAATTATGCAACAACCAAAACTTTTGACACTATTACCTGAAGAGTATGTATGCACACCTGATGGAATGGAAATTGACAAAGAGGGCAATTTGATTTTATCGTGTCCAAATTTTGCCAACATGTCAATGCCAAGTTGCGTTTGTAAAATTGATACAAATGGAAATGTTTCAAAATGGTTTGATGTGCCTGTCTGTGAGGAAACCGGAGAAGCTCGTGCAATGGGTATAGCATACGGACCGGATGACGATTTGTACATCGTTGACAATCAAGGATGGGGCGGAGATGGGAAGCTCGTATTCAAGGGTAGAATATTGCGTGTACGAATGAATGGAAACAATATTGAAAAAGTCACTGTAGTCGCAAAAGGTATGGAGCATCCAAACGGAATCAGGGTGTGGGGTGACTATATGTATGTTACGCAAAGCCTGCTCACTAAGGTAAAAACTGAAAGTGGCAATCTACTCAGCTGTGTATACCGTTTCCATTTAGATGATGAAAATATCCAAGTGACAAATACATTGGCTGACGAACATATTTTCGCTACTTGGGAAACATACAATAGAGATGACCAGTATGGCATGGATGGAATAGTGTTTGACAAAGATGGAAATATGTACGTTGGAAACTTCGGCGACGGAGAAGTGTTCAAAGTTACCTTTAATGAAGATGGCTCAATAAAAGAAAATCGCTCCTATGCAAAAGATCCCGAAAATCTGCGCTCAGTAGATGGTATGACGATTGATGAGTATGGAAACATATACATTGCTGATTTTGTGGTCAATGCAATTGCAAAAGTTGCCCCAAATGGCGTTATCACTCGTATAGCGCAAAGCCCTGATACTGACGGTCTTAATGGAGAGCTAGATCAACCGGGCGAGCCTTGTGTTTGGAACGGAAAGATCGCTGTTTCCTGCTTCGATTGTGTTACGGGTGGAGATAAGGTTAATACGGCGCATGAGCTGCCTGCGACAATGAGCCTTCTTGAAATAGAGCCTTAATCTATTAACAGCAAGCTTGTAGTAGATTTTGTGCGAAGTCCATATTGGCAAAATACTGATAATCATTGAGATTGAGAGGACAAACTGTGAAATACATACTAGCACACGATTTAGGAACGACCGGAAACAAAGCGACACTTTTTTCTGAAGACGGAAACCTTATAGATAGCGAGGTATATTCTTACGACACCCATTACTTTAACGATACATGGGTGGAGCAAAATGCTGATGACTGGTGGAAAGCCGTTTGCAACACGAGCAAGAATTTAATTGCTGTCACAGGCGTGAACCCTAACGATATTGCCGTTATAAGCTTTTCCGGACAAATGATGGGATGCCTATGTGTTGACAAGCAGGGGAATCCCCTCAGACCTTCGATGATATGGGCAGATCAACGAGCATTGGATCAAGCAAAGCAGATAGAAAAGCACATTTCACAATGGGATTTCTATCAAATTGCAGGACATAGAAATGCTGCGTCGTATGGTATGCAAAAACTTATGTGGGTTCGCGATAATGAACCGGACGTTTATAAAAAGACATATAAAACGCTTAACGCAAAAGACTATGCCGTATTCAAGTTAACCGGAAAATTTTATACGGATTATTCTGATGGTAACAGCAACACCTGTCTCGACATAAACAAATTTGAATGGTCAGACGATATTTTAAGGTATGCTGATATTGACATTGACAAGATGCCGGAAGTTAAACCATCTACATTCAACGCAGGAGGCGTCACCGCAGAGGCAGCGGCAGAGTGTGGCCTTGCTGTTGGCACACCTGTTGTACTTGGGGCAGGTGACGGACTTACTGCAAATGTCGGCGCAGGGTCAATAAGTCCGGGTAAAACATTTTGCTGCATGGGCACATCGGCGTGGATTGCTACAACGTCAGAAACTCCGATATATGATGAAAAGATGCGCACGGTAACATGGGCACACGCTGTGCCGGGTCTATATGCCCTAAATGGCACAATGCAATATGCCGGAGGTTCATATAACTGGTTGAAGAACACAATTTGTACAAAAGAAATTGCAGATGCCGAAGCTCTTGGGCAATCGCCATACGACTTAATGAACGCGCAAATTGCCGAAAGCTCTGCCGGTGCAAACGGTGTTGTCTTTCTGCCGTACTTGCTTGGAGAGCGTGCTCCCCGATGGGATCCATATGCTAAAGGTGCATTTATAGGAATCAAGCCTGAAACCACGAGAGGAGATATGTTGCGCAGTGTACTGGAAGGTGCAACAATGAATCTAGCAATAATTTTGGACATACTACAAACAAAGGTTTCAATTACGGAAATTATGGCTTTGGGCGGCGGTGCTAAAGGGGCAATATGGCGCCAGATAATGGCGGATATTTACAACACAAAAATAACTGTGCCCAGTATTCTAGAAGAAGCAGGCTCAATGGGAGCCGCAGTCATCGGCGGGGTAGGCGTTGGGTTGTATAAAGATTTTTCCGCAATAGAGCAGTTTATTAACATTAAGTCAGAGCATTTGCCAAATCCGGACGCTGTACAGGCATACAAATCAGTCAGAAAACATTTTGATGCATGTTATGATGCGTTAAAAGATGTGTTCTTTGAAATGTCGAAGTGATTTCTGTTGAGATAAATACAAAAATGAACTATATTAATAATTTTGGAGGTTATTGGAAATGAAAAACAAATTTTCGCTTGAAGGAAAAACAGTAATAGTAACAGGAGGTGCGCGCGGGATTGGTAAAGCCGTTGCCGGTGAGCTGGCTCTTGCCGGAGCAGATATAGCCATTGTAGATATTTTGTTCGATGTGGCGAGCGAAACAGCAGCATCAATAGAAAAAGAGCATGGTGTAAAGGCAAGAGCGTATGAATGTGATATCACTAGACCCGATATGGTAAGCTCTGTAATAGACAAAATTGCACTTGATTTTGGTAAACTTGATGTATTGTTCAATAACGCAGGTGTTGTATTACACAAGCCAGCATTGGAAGTGACTGCAAAAGAGTGGTTAGATGTCATAGATACTAATCTGAATGGTGTTTTCTATATGTCAGTTGCTTTTGCAAAGAAACTAGTTGAACTTAAACGTAAGGGAAGCATTATCAACAATGCGTCTATGTCCGGAACTATAGTCAATTGGCCACAGAAGCAAGCATCATATAATGCATCAAAATCTGCAGTAATTCATCTGACAAAGAGCCTAGCTGTTGAATGGGTTGAGCATGGTATTCGCGTTAACAGTCTAAGCCCCGGATACACAGAAACTGACCTAACGGTTCATGTCAGAAAAGACTGGATTAATGAATGGTTGGAGCAAACGCCAATGAAGAGAATGGCAAAGCCGGAAGAACTTGCAGGTGCTGTAATTTATTTAGCAAGTGACTATTCCACTTTTACCAATGGATGTGATATAATAGTCGATGGTGCATTTACGTGCGTTTGATTAATAGCATCAAAAGCATCAAATAATTACCGGGATGGTTGAGTTATGGATATACTTCGTGAAAAAATTTCATTGGACAAGAACGTGCCTATTCCGCTTTACTACCAAATAAAGAGCCAGCTTCTTTCGCTGATTGACAAAGGTGTGCTGGTGGAAGGGGATATGATTCCTCCGGAAAATGAGTTCTGCGAGATGCTTGCTGTAAGCAGGCCAACCGTTCGTCAAGCGCTTAGTGAGCTTGTGTCTGAAGGTTATATCCGTAGATTTAAAGGTCTTGGTACATTTGTAGCAAAGCCAAAAATTGAGGCACGTTTTCTCAGTGACTTGGAAACATTCAATGCAGAAATGAAAAAGAAGGATTTAATACCCCGCACAGAGGTTCTTTTGCTGGAAAAACGTGTCGATTTACCGACAGCGAATAATCAACTCAATATTGCGCCCGGCGCACCGGTTATAGCTCTTCATCGTAGACGATATGTTAATGACACACCACTTGTATTTGTTGAAACATACCTGTCTTATGAGAAATTTCCTAAACTATTAGATGTAGAGTTTAAAAACAAGTCATTTTATGACTCACTTGAAGAGTATTATGGACTACGAATTTCACGGGTTATACGTGAAATTGAAGCTGTGAATGCTCGTCGTAAAGAAGCTGAACTGCTCAATATATCTCCGAACAAGGCTATAACGCTGGTGAAAACAGTAGGCTATGCAGATGGCTTGTCAAATCCTGTTGAATACTCGGTAGCGAGATATAGTGGAGATATGAATAAGTTTTATGTTGAGCTGAAAAGGTAAGTTCAAGGCTAAAATATGAGCGATTGCAAAGCATGGATATAAATAAATATAAAAGGAGAAATTATGAAATCACTGAAAGATTGTTTTAAGTTGTCAAATGGAGTTGAAATCCCTTGTGTTGGATTTGGAACATTTCAAACACCGGATGGAGAAACATGCATATCAGCCGTGAAAAGTGCACTCGATGTTGGTTATACCCACATTGATACAGCATATATTTATGGCAATGAAAAGGGAGTAGGTACTGCTATAAAGCAAAGTGGCATTCCAAGAAGTGAGTTGTTTATCACGACAAAGCTGTGGAATGAAACCCGTGGTTATGATGAAACTATAGCGGCTTTCGATAAGTCATTGGAAAATTTGCAATTAGACTATCTTGATCTATATCTGATACATTGGCCTAACCCTCTTGCTCATCGTGATAATTGGCAAGAAGCTAATGCGAGTGCATGGCGCGCTATGGAGACGCTTTACAATGAAAAACGTGTCCGGGCTATTGGTATCAGTAACTTCCACCCACATCATATGGATGAATTGCTGAAAACGGCGAAAGTTATGCCGATGGTCAATCAAATTAGATTGTGCCCGGGTGATACGCAAGATGAGGTTGTTGATTATTGCCGTGCGAGAGATATTCTTCTTCAAGCATACAGCCCAATGGGTACCGGCCTCATTTTTGATGTGCCGGAAATGAAAGAGCTCGCCAAGAAATATAATCGCACTATTGCACAAATATGCGTCAGATGGTGCTTGCAACGGGGCTACAACCCTCTTCCAAAATCAGTTACAGCTTCGCGGATAAAAGAAAATGCTGAGGTCTTTGATTTTAATCTTGATGAAGCGGATGTTGAATTGCTTGCCAACTTGAAAGGCTGCGTGGGTTATAGTAAGGACCCTGACACTGCGGAATTTTAGTTTGCCCACCGGCTCTCTACTCTACCTAAAGTTATAATTAATACAACAGGAATCCTACCAATCAAGATGAAGGTAGGATTCCTGAGTTTTCGTATACTATAATTATTTGTTGCGCGCTATATTAGAATTATGTTGCATTAATTTTTACTAAAAGCATCAAAGGCAGCTTCCATCATTATGTAAAAAGCCTGCCCCTCGGAAGCTTCGCCTGAGAGGTCAAAGCTTGGAGCGCCACAAACACCTGTGACAAGACCGTAGCGGTCCACTTTCTTATGTGCAGCTGCTCTCATTTTATTGGCAGCATCAAGATAACATTCTGCATCAAGCCAACCTGCATCAAGCCCTTTGTATATCGTGTATGCAGTCATCTGTGCAAAGTTAGTCTCTACAAATGTGCTTGTATCGTCAAGCACATCATGGAACAAGCCGTCAGGACGGATGTAGAGGATAGCGGCGTCAAGCAAAGTTTTTACTTTCTTTACCAGGTTGCTTTTTTCTGCAGTCATTTCAGCAGGCAATGCATAAATCACCCTCGTCATTCCGGCAAGAGCCCAACCGTTGCCTACTCCCCAAACATCACGGCGAGTAAACTTATTTTCTTTTTCATTAATCATATGCGCAAGTAAATTTTTATCGGACAAAAACAAAGCATCCCAATATCCTTCGATTTGCTTTATTGCCTCAGAAGGTCTGCCGGAGACGGCAAGGTAGGGGGGGAGCATATATAACGAATCCACCCAGAATTCAGGTGCATACGTCATATGATGAAGGACGCCTTTATCACTGCGTGGAGCAGTCTCGAAAATCCACCTGTCAAGTTTCTCCAATGCTTCCTTGAAAATTGTGTCACCGGTCTTTTCAAGTGCAAACATGATTGGTTCGCCACAAACGACAGGGTCAGTCACTGTTATAGCGTCACCAATCATAGCAGGGCGCCCATCAGGGATTTGACGGTGAACAGCTTCACGAGCGAGGCAGATGGTTTCCTCCTCATCACCGCTCTCTAAAAAAGCTTGTGCGACTACGCCGTGTTCCCAAGGATATCGTTGCATTGCCAATGTCATTAGTTTGACTTTGTTTAGTTTATTTTGCATAATTTCTCCTGTTTATTATTAAAATTAATCCAATCCGTTACTCCGAATAACATCACGCAACCAATATGCACTTTGTTTCGGAGTTCTTTTTAACGTTTCAAAATCGTGGTAAATAATACCAAAGCGACTGTAGCGCCCGAAAGCCCACTCAAAGTTGTCATAAAGCGACCAGACCATATACCCGCGAATGTCGATACCTTTTTCGATTGCACTGTGAACGGCCTTAAAGTGAGTCGAAAGGTAGTTGATTCTGTTGTAATCTAAGATTTCGCCATTTTCAGTAAGAACATCATTGTAGGAACATCCATTTTCAGTTATATACATTTTCGGAGTATCATATTCATCCTTTAGCCTAATTAGCAACTTCTCAAATGATTCCGGGTGAATAGCCCACTCGCGGTCAGTGTGAGGGATATCGCGTCTGACAACATCTCCGCAGAATGGCCAAGAATTCTTATTGTATTGATGCCATGTCGGAAAATAGTAATTAACACCCAAAAAATCAATTTTCTCAGTTATAGAACTCATTTCAGAAAAATCAGGAAGAGAGATGCCTTTCTCTTTGAAGAGCTCGAGCAAATCTTGAGGGAACGAACCTTTAAAGATGGCATCCACAAACCAACGCACATCAAGGCCGTCAACATAGCGTGCAACAAGCTTGTCGTCCTCGGAATCGGTTGAAGGATAGGCCGGCGTGAAGTTAAGCGTAATACCGATCTCGCCAGGTAAATTCATTTTTCTGAAAAGTCGTACAGCAGCACCATGTGCCAGCATCAAGTTATAAGAAACCAAAATAGCACTACCGAGATCACGCAAACCCGGTGGATGTATACCATTGTAATTACCAATGAAAGCCGTGCAGTATGGCTCGTTGAGTGTAATCCAAAACTTAACTCGATCTCCGAGCTTGTCAAAAAGAACCTTGCTATACTCCTCGAACCATTTGACGCTATCAGGATTTTGCCAGCCGCCTCTGTCCTGCAAAACCTGTGGTAGATCCCAATGGTAGATGGTGAGCATAGGCTCAATCCCTGCAGCAATAAGTTCATCCACGAGGTTGGAGTAAAACTGTAGTCCTTTTTCGTTTACCTTTCCAATGCCGTCAGGTAAAACACGCGACCAAGAAACAGAAAATCGATATGCAGTGTGCCCAAGCTCCTTCATTAATGCCACATCTTCCTTGTAGCGATTATAGTGGTCATTGGCCACCTCACCCGTGTCGTTATGTAAAATATTGCCGGGTGTTTGACAAAAACGATCCCAAATACTCTCTGTGCGCCCATCCTGCTTCACAGCGCCCTCGATCTGGTAAGAAGCGGTTGCAGTACCCCATTTAAAACCTTTCGGAAATTCATACTTTTGCATAAAACACAATTCCTTTCATAAAAATAAATATAATGTTCAGATAAAACTCTGCATTATTACTCTTTAACTGCCGAAGCAGAGAGTCCTTGAATCAAAGTTTTAGAAAATGATGCGAATACAAACATAATGGGCAATATTCCAAGAACCAGCCCGGTAATTTGCGCACCTACATCCACACGGAAATTGGTGGCTAATAATCTAATTGCAATGGGCAATGTGAACATGCTCTCACGAGCCAGCAAAATTACAGGCAAAAGGAAGCTGTTCCACTGTGCAAGGAAAACTAACAGAAATAGCGTGCCACAGGCAGGCATGAGAAAAGGTAAACCAATCTTTGTGAATGTCATAAATGCGCTTGCACCATCTATATGTGCGCTTTCAATGACGGATTGAGGCATAGCTTGCCTTGCAAACGAGCTCATCCAGAAAACTCCAAAGGCACTTGGAACGGCAAGTAAAATAAGAATCCAGTGAGTATCAGCTAATCCAATAAAATTAGCTTGTATAACTATACCGATCAAAGCAATTTGAAAGGGAAGTGTGAGGGTAACAAGAATGATAGCCATTATTACCTTTTTCCCTTTAAAATCGTATACGGCAAGGGCATATCCCCCTAAGGCAGAACAATAAACAGATAATATGCCCGCCATCGTAGCAACAAATAGGGAGTTTCGATAGTATCCTAAGAAATCAATCCTTAAAAGTGTTCTAATGTTTTCTAATAAGTAATTACCAGGTAAAAATTGTAAGCCCCTGTGGATTTCCAAAGTTGGGTATGTACTCATTATAGTCATGATATAAAACGGGAAGACGATAACCGCGCCAATTGCACTCATGAGAATTATAAGTAGCACTCGTGGTATAAAATCATTCTTGAAGATCAATGGGGGTCACCTCCCACTTTAAGCAGTTTCGTAAGAATTAAGGTCACAATCACGATGAACAAGAACATGGCGAAAGCGATAGCCGAGGCATATCCATAACGCATCTGATGGGCAAAAGCAGTATCGAAAAACAGCCACATCTGTGTAAGTGCAGAATTTTGCGGACCGCCTGTTATGCCGGTGGTTTGAGCAAAAATTGCCAAAGGTTCTTCGAAAAGGCCGAAGCAGCCAATTACTGTCGTGATTATGATAAAGTTGCGGACATTACGGAGTAGTGGAAATGTGATGTACCTAAGTCGTTGGAAACGGGTAGCTCCATCTATTTCTGCAGCCTCATAAAGTTCAGGATTAATATTCATGAGACCTGCAAGGAAAATAACTGCGGTAAACCCTGTCCATCGCCAAACTGTAACCATGCTTATCATAATACGTGAGAGCCACACTTCGCCAGTCCAGTTGATATGTTGTGAAATTAGACCCCAATCGTAAAGAAGTCTATTCAAAACACCTGTGTTCCGGTCAAACATATGTGAGAAGATGACACCAATTGCAATTGCCGTAGTCAAGTGAGGCAAGAAGTATACAGTTCTAAAGAACGTGCGCCCCTTGAGTAGTGCACTGTTGAGTACATTAGCCAAGAAAAATCCTAAAATTAATTGTGTAGGTATTATCATGGCCATAAAAATTACTGTATTGCCTAAAGCCATTCTAAACCTGGGATCGGCGGCAAGTTCGATATAGTTTTCGAAACCTGCAAAAGTGGGTGGTGTGAAGCCGGTCCAGTGGTTAAAACTTATCCAAAAGCCGAATGCGATTGGAAAAATTGTGAATGCCGCAAAAAGAATTAAATACGGCGATAAAAATAAATATGGTGCTATAGACTTTCTGGTAATCACGAGTTTTCCCCCTTGCTATGGTGGGCTTGCACCCGTGCCGGATGCAAGCCCAAAAGTTCATGAAAAGTGTTAACGGTGGAGAGCACTATTAATCAAAATAGCTTGTTCTTCCCAATATGTGACGGCATCTTCGGCACTCATGCCATTATCAACCATTTCAACCCAGACGTGTGATGAGGAATCGTTAATAACTGTATGATCGAAAATTGTCATAGGGCGAGTTCTGGTATTTGGATCCCCAGCAATCTCAAGCACCAAAGCTACTACATCTTGATTTGCAAAGAATGGATCAGGATTGTTCAGATACAAATCTGTGTCATAGGCAGGTGCATAGAGTGATGGTGTTTGATGAGCATAGAAGAAAGACTCTGCACCTGATTGCGTCATTGTAAACCAGTGGATGGCTGTCCATGCTTCCGTTGGATTAGGTGCACCAAGCGGAATTGCGTAGGAAGTTCCACCCCAGCTGAATGCACCGCCGGGAGGTCTCATAAAGCCCCAGTTGCCAGCACCATCTGGGTCGTTGGGCTTAAGTACGTGAGACATGAACCATGTTGGAGCTGCATAAAAAATGACATCGCCGGCTGCAAAAGAGGACATCCATGGAGGCGTCCAAGCGGTAAATGTACCAATCATGTTTTCAGCAATTAGACCTTCTAGAATTACCAGAGTGTCCATAAAGAGGTAGCGGATGTTGAGTTGTGTATCATTAATTACAACGGGATCCTGGCTACCAACGCCGAGACTTGAGAATGCTCTAAAAGCATCTTCAGCACTAGCAAACATTACAATCTCGCCGCCTGCTTCTTCGTTAACTATAGCCGCCCATTCGACAAAAGCTTGTGGTGTTGAGAACAAAGCTGCCATTTCATCAGGGTCGTCCGTTCCAAAGAAGCGGAGAGCCAGCTCTCTGTTGTATACATAGCCACCGACACAGTTATCAATCTGTACACTCAAAATTTGGTTTTGGGCGTTAGACATGAGTGGGATAGCAAAGTCGACCAGCACACTTCTATCTAGATTAAATGGATCGTCGTCCAGAACATGGAAGACATCATCTAAACTGTGTAGAAATGCTCTGTCTGCAATTTCAATGTTCAAAACATCGGGCTGCTCGCCGCCAGCTGCCAAAACTGTTTGGAATCGAGATACAATGTCTTCGGTGGGCATAACCACCCAGTTGAGTTCAATTTCAGGATGATAGGTGTGGAAGTTCCACATGCCTAGTTCCTCATAGTCACCCCATACCCACCAGTTGATAGCTACAGTCTCACCAGACGCGCCATTAGTTGCAGGGGTTTCGTCGGCTGCACATGCTACGATTATGGGGATGATCATGCAGAAGGCCAAAAGTAATGCGAGTTTTTTTCTCATTTATTTTTCCTCCAAAATTTGTGATATAGTGACTTCGCACAGCCACAGAAAGTAAATCATATTGTAAATACATTTTCACATTATGTCAATATGTTTTTTCTAACCTTTGATTATGAAATCAGTAGAAATCAGTAGATTTCTTGCTATAACACTTCGGCTTCAAATCCATAGATTTGAGCCAGTAGCAATAGTTGCGGTGTGCAGTTACCTCTGATTATTATTGCATGGTGAGAGCAGAGCGTTTGCATAACTTCATGTCCGTTACTCCTAAAGCGAATGAGTGCTCCGTTCCGGCAGTCAGAGCCGGGATATTGTGCGTATTTTTCGATATCTGCTCCGATTATTATCATTTTTTTCATGTTTGGATGGATTTTTGCAAGCGTGATTGGTCCCGGCTCGAATTCACAATCTACCATAACACTATCTTCTTCGACGATCTCCAAGACTTTTGAGCGTAGCGTCCAACGAGAACAAAAGCTTTGAGGTGCCAAGCCGTAATAACCGCAATGTACTCCAAGCGCACAATCATCAGCATTTGGTACATCAGGAAACGTTTCGATTTTCTCGTGCTTTAATGCAGCCATACCAACGAGAAACGGATAAATATTTGTCATCATCAAAGGCTTTTGCAGCGCACTATAAATAATGAATTTACTGACGAGTGTTACTGTATCACCTTCGCATACCCACAAGATGTTGTCTCGCTCAAACAGAACATTCCATGCCAGGCAAGGTGTTGTTTCCGAGTTGAAAGATTCGTTAAGACAATTAGCACCAACTCCGTGGATTTCGCCTAATTTTACTATTTCATCCTTAATTGCCAGATACAATTTTGTTGCTTTGCGAAATCGTTCAGGCGACACATCTTCACAAGGAATATTCCAATCTGCAGATTCCTTATCTGCACGTTCGTCGGAAATAAGTTGCGCACAGGCGTTAAGATCCTTGTAACTTCGGTAAATTATTTCCAAACCAAAGTTTTCTTCAATCTGGCGTGTGCACTCGTCTTCCCACCAATAGAAGCGTTTGAAGATGCCTGCCTGCATACCTTCTCCCGGAGAGTCTTGGAACATAAGGAAACGCATACCGCTTCGCATATCTCTTTTTGCTGCAAGTGCCCTCATAATCACTTTCGCTAAGTCTGTCCGATAGGGCGAAAAAACAAGCAAGTCTGTCTCTTCGCGTAAAAAAGAAACAATTTCCCAATCCCACATTTCTACAGTGCCGAATTCTGATGTGAGAACAATTGCAGGAAGTTTGAGGCGGTTTAGTTCGCGTTTTGCACCAAACGCCGTACCGATAAGCTGGATAAACACAATGGCATCTGCATTACTATTTATTTCGTCGCCAAGCATAACGGGGTCAAGAAACTGTGCTGTATCTGAATACATCATACGCAAATTTTCAAGCTGTGTAACAAATTCTTGCTTTTCGCGGTCATTTTGATTAGGCATTGCTATTGGTTGCAGTAGAGCTTTCATTTAATAAATCCTCCTAAAATTGCTTTATTCGATATTTCATAACAAATTTCATAACATATGGCAGAGGCAAAAGTCAAGTTCAGGTTGTTTGAACTGCTGTCAAAATATAGATACAAACAAGAATCCTGCCTAAATAATTGTAATATAGGCGGGATTCCTGCCGTATAATGAAAATATCTTAGTTAAGTTTATTGTTGTTGTGAGTTATGGGGTGACAAAGCCGACATCGAAAAGAATTCTGGGTGGGAAAGTCTCTCCGCGTAACAAGCCGAGTGCAACTTCTATGCCCATGTAACCCATACCTTCAGGATCCTGATAAACAGTGAACATCATTTCGCCGCTAGCGACTGCGTCGCGAGCATCACCGCCGCCATCGAAGCCTGTGATGAAAATGTCTTCGCCCGGAATTCTTCCTGCATCAAGAGCAGCTTGGATTGCGCCAAGAGCCATTTCATCATTCATAGCTATAATGTAACGAACGTCAGGGAATCTAACAAGAAGATCCTCTGTGACATGCAAACCGTCAACGCGGTTAAAGTTTGCTGTAATGCTTTCGAGAACATTGAGTCTGCCTTCTGTTGCAGCAGTAAATCCATCTAGACGGTCGATGCCTGAGCTTGCACCGGGGGTACCTTCAAGGATAATAACCTCAGCACCTTCGTCGACTAAAGTCATGAAAAATTCGCCCTTTGCATATCCGGCTTCGACGTTGTCAGTGCCAAGCCAAACATGATTGACACCGTCCAGCTCGATATCAGCAACCAGTCGATTTACAGAGATTATAGGAATGCCCAGTGCCATGACATCTTCGATGACAGGGGTAACTGCAAATACGTCAACCGGCATAATAACCAAAGCAGACATGCCTGCGCCTTTGAGGTCTTCGATTTGAGATACGTTTGTGGCAACATCATTTCCGTTGTCAACGACCAAAATATCTGCACCAAAGTCCGCTTCTGCACGTCTGATACCTTCGTATGATGCAAGTGGGAATGGGATATCGAGTGTGAACAAGGAGACTCCGATCAAACCGAGGTCATGGTTTGAAGCTTCGTCAGCAGGTTCTTCGGTCGGCTCTTCTGCAGGTTCTTCGGCTGGTTCTTCTGTTGGCTCTTCTGCCGGCTCCTCTACAGGCTCTTCAGCAGGAGCCGGTGTTGGGTCTGCCACTTCAGGTGTGTCATCTGCACACGCTGCAATAAATACGAAAAGCAGTGTGCATGCAAGTAGGATTGCCAATAGTTTTTTCATAGTTCTTCTCCTTCATTTTTGTGGTCATTCTGTTTTCATGTGTTATTTGACTTTTGTCTTTATTAATATAAAGCCCTAGAATACAAATCTCTAGGGCAATATATACGTCTACTTAACGATTTGGATCTGATAGTACAGCTAGAAAAATGACAATGCCTGTGACAACGGTTTGATAATAAGAAGGAACACCTAAGATGTTCATGCCGTTTGATAAGATGGAGATAATAAGCACGCCTGCAAGAGTACCGAAAATCCTGCCACGTCCACCCGCCATGCTTGTTCCTCCCAAGGCAACGGCAGCAATAGCATCAAGCTCCAAACCTTCACCCATAATCGGCTGTGCACTTCTCAAGCGTGAAACAAGAATGAGTGCTGACACAGATGCCATAAGTCCCGATATTATATACACAAACATTTTGGTTTTTGTGATACTGACCCCGGCAAGCTGTGCGGCTGTAGCATTGCTACCAATTGCATAAATTCGACGTCCTAAAGCAGTTTTGTGCAACAAGAAAAAGAATAGTCCGAAAGCAACAATCATCAACCATATAGGTATTGGAACACCGAGAAAGTCGCCTCTACCTATAGTCTCTAAAACGTAAAATCCGGTCAAACCGGCTACCGACCTGCCTCCAGTGAGAATCAAGGCAAGACCTCTAAACACAGACATTCCGATAAGCGTAGCGATAAATGGTTGCAATCTAAGCTTTGTAATAGTAAGTCCGTTAAGAGCACCTAATGCAAGTCCTGAGCATAAAACAGCAAGTATAGCCACAACCTCCTGAACGCCTGCATCTAACAGCAAAGCACCTATAACAGCAGTAAGTGCCAAAGTTGAGCCTATTGACAGATCGATTCCACCCGTCAAAATGACGCAAGTCATACCAAATGCAACGAATCCTGTTACTGATGCCTGTCTAAGAACAATCATTGCGTTATTTAGTGTCCGAAACTGTGGCATTAAAATACTGAGTATCGCAACGAGAAGTATAAGGAAGTAGATTGCCCCCATGCTTTTAAGCATGTTTATCCATTTTTCTCGATTTTTTGTGGCTTCTGTCATACGTGAGACCCTCCCGTACATAAAATCATTACAGACTCTTGAGTTGCGTCTGCACTTTCTATAATGCCGCCAATTTTGCCTTCGTGAACGGCCATTATACGATCACTCATACCCAAAACTTCCGGTAATTCGGATGATATTAATATAATTGCCACTCCGTCAGCGGCTAACTCGTTAATGATGTTGTAGATTTCCTTTTTCGCGCCAACGTCAACACCGCGTGTTGGCTCGTCTAAAATCAGTACCCGCGGATTTGTGTATATCCATTTGGCAAACACAACTTTTTGTTGATTGCCGCCGCTGAGATACTTAGATATCTGCTTTGAACCTGTACAGATTATGTTAAGCTTTTCAATGGCAGTTTCAACCAATGTTGCTTCTTTTGAAGTGCTCAAGACTCCGTGTTTTGTAATGGTAGCTAAGTTATTTATGGAAATATTGTGTCCAATATTGTCATCCAGCATGAGTCCTTCGGTTTTGCGATCTTCGGTTATAAAACCAAATCCGTGGCGTTTAGCATCTCTTGGAGAATTGATTTTGATAATATTTCCGTCTAAATAAGTTCCGCCCCTCTCGTAAGAAAGAACTCCAAATATTGCTTTCATAATCTCCGTCCGTCCGGCACCCATTAGCCCTGCTACACCCAGGACCTCTCCTGCTCGAACAGAAAAGGATACATCGTCAAAAACACCGAGTTTTGTAAGTCCCGTAACCTCAAAGAGAACATCCCCAATACCGGACGTTCGTGTTGGGAAACGTTCTCCTATTTCTCTGCCTATCATCATACGAACGACATCATTCATATCGGTATCGTTAATTTGCTTTGTTTCAATGAATTCGCCATCGCGTAAGACAGTAATACGGTCACATATTTCAAAAACTTCTTCCATGCGATGAGTAATATATATTAGCGATACGCCGGATTCTTTCAATCGGTTGATGACTTTAAACAATATTTCTGTTTCTACGAGTGTTAGTGCAGCGGTTGGTTCATCTAAAATCAAGACACGAGCGTCTACCATTAGTGCCTTTGCGATTTCAACCATTTGCTGTTGACCCACGGAGAGGTGTTTCATGATTGTTTTAGGGTCAATATCAATGCCAAGTTGATTCATAGTTTCACGAGCTTTTTGGCGCATGGCTTTTTTATTTAGTATGCCAAGAGTGCCCTTAATTTCCTTACACATGAACATGTTCTCTTCGACAGTTAGCTCGTGCATTGTGTTCAATTCTTGATGTATAAAAACAATCCCCGCTTGTTCAGCTTCCATTGGATGGTTGAAGCGATGTGACACATCATCTATCAAAATTTCGCCTTCATCGAGCGAATATACGCCTGTAAGTATTTTTACAAGCGTTGATTTTCCTGCACCGTTTTCTCCCATCAAAGCATGAATTTCCCCATCAGCCAAAGAAAAGAAAACATTCTTAAGTACTTGGACATTACTAAAAGATTTGCAAATTCCCTTCATCTCTATATGCATATGTTATCCATCCTTAAAAGTGTACAGCATGTATCTGGAATATTATCATCACAATGAGATAATGTCAATATGTAAATACATATTTATATATAGAACTTCAGCGAATTGCCGAGTGTCGCATGAACTGTAACCTAAAAATTGCAATTATTCTTGGATGTAGCCTTTTTCTTGCTTTTTTTTCTACTCATTGATATACTTGTGCAAACATAAAAAATCTAATCAGGAGGACGCATATATGGCAGTAACTATTCTCACGCATCCGCTCATTCAGCACAAACTATCCATTCTACGTGATATCAATACAGGGGTTAAAGTTTTTCGTGAGGTTGTAAGCGAAATGGCAATGCTCATGTGTTATGAGGCAATGCGGGAACTCCCACTTGAGGAAGTTTCAATTATGACTCCGGTTGCGGAGGCAAATGTGAATGTTCTTGCAGGCAAAAAACTTGCACTTGTCCCTATATTGCGTGCAGGGCTTGGAATGGTTGACGGAATTTTGGAGTTAGTTCCATCCGCGAAAGTTGCCCATATCGGACTGTATCGCGATCCCGAAACACTTGATGCGGTCGAATATTACTGCAAAATGCCACACGATATTTCGGAGCGTGACTGCTTTATTTTGGATCCAATGCTTGCTACAGGCGGCACCGCAGTTGCGGCCGCACAATTTCTCAAAGATGCGGGCGTGCATTCCATTAAGTTACTGACATTGCTGTCTGCACCACCGGGAGTAGAAAAAATGGAAAAAGCACATCCTGATGTTGAAATCATAACATGTGCTATTGATCCACAGTTAAATAATCATGGCTATATTGTTCCCGGTCTTGGAGATGCAGGGGATAGGATATTTGGTACAAAGTAAATGTGATTCTTTTATGTATTAGGTGATGAAACTTATGACCGGAAAAAGCTTGTCTGACTTGCGCGTATTTAACAGAGCGGCTTTATTAAAATTGCTGTACTATAATGCAGAGGCGAAACTTTCCAGAAAAGAGATTGCTACACGTTTAAATCTAACACCTGCCGCTGTTTCGCACATAGTAAAAGATATGTTAAATGAGGATGTTTTGATTGAAAGAGGTGCAGTGACAGACGCTCGACTAGGTAGACGTGAGATTGCGCTTGACATAAATTTAACAAAATTTTTGGTAATGTGTGCGTATATTCCCACACGTGATATATGTATTAGCTGTGTTGATTTAGCTGGCAATGTTCATTTTGAAAAGAAGATACACTGTGACTCTTTGATGACAGGGTCTGAAATAGTTCGCGCTGTTTGCTCTGAAATGCTCGGGTATATAAATACGCTACCACAAGACCGTAAGAACTGTGTGATTGGAGCAGGGTTTGGTATTAAGGGTATTTGTGATAATGAAAAAGGAGTCAGCGTAACATCTTTTGGGCTTTGGGAAGATAACCTTCCGGTGCGTGAAATAGCACAAAAGCAATTAAATGGTTTAAATGTGCTGGTTGATAACGATATACGTTGTGTTGCCAGTGGTGAAATGTTGTTTAGGCCGAATAGTGACTCGCACAGTATGTTATTCACAAAATACGGTCCGCTAGTAGGGGGAGGCTTTTTGCTTGGAGGCGAGCTGTTTCGAGGTTACAGCTATTCGGCAATGGAACTTGCGCATTTTGTTGTAAACCCACTTGGTGCTATATGCCGATGTGGGAAGCGTGGTTGTTTAGAAACGGTTGCAGGCTTCGATGTCATTAGAAACACAGTCAAATTACATTACTCATATGCACGCACACCTATTCTGTACAAGATTACAAATGGTGATGTGGATGCTGTTGGATACGATGATGTGATGCATTGCTACGATAATGATGAGGAACTTGTTGTAAAGGTGTTAAATGGTGCATTAGATTCATTCGCGTTGATGCTTGTGAATGCAATTGGAATTGTCAATCCGGAGAAAATTATGCTGTACGGATTTCCTTTCGAAAGTGAGAAGCTCTTGAATACACTTGTTGATAAGTTGACTCGCTTGAGCTGCAACAAACTTTCGGCAGAAATTTTGAAGAGCAGTCGCAATATGCAACTTGAAAATTTAGGTTGTGCAGCAATTGTGTTTATAGATTTTTTTGAGAAAGGCGCCATATATACAGATGCAGACGAAGCATAACGATATCTTTTAACTAAAAAGTGTAATAGAGCAGGAGTTGTAGTGGAAACGTGAGTTACCTACAACTCTGTTTTTGTATATGGCTATGCAAAGCTTTTTGGTTTGTAAAGTAACGTGTCAGATTGCTGTTGTATTTGTTATCCACCAGGGCTCTATCTAATTGGATAAAATTTCTAATTAATTTTACTTAAAAGTATTGCAAAACAGAAAACGACATGTTACACTGTGTCAAGTCTATATACAAAATGCTTAAAAATGATCTATAATTGTGGCTCGCAATTGACTTTTCGAGCAACAGAGGGCGGTGGTTGAGTAAATATTTTAATTAAATTACATTCATATTATATTTTTATTATCTTCCATAACATTCTCCTAACAGCTGCTATATAAAAATCGGATTGTAGTTCCGTAGCATCAATATCCCTGCGTATAGAAACTCGCTTGTTAAGTCGCAAACACAATTCTCGTTGAAAGTGGAAACTATAAACATTATGAAAAGGAGAGTAAAATGAAAACTACGAAGAAACTATTAGGCCTCATCATTGTAATCCTGCTAGTCTTTACCCTTAATGCCTGTGAAGCGCAGGATACCGCACAGGATGTATCACCCACACAACCGCAAGAGCCAGATACCACTACGACTGAAGATCCGCCCGATGAAACTTCTGAAACACCTCCCGAAGCACCGCCAGAGCAAGAAAATGTAACCGTTCTGTTTTGGGACATGGTGGGGGGCAGCGAACTCTATCCTGTCGCTGCGGCTGAACATGCAGCGCTAATTGGAGCAGACTACCCTCATATTACGATTGACTATCAAAGTATTCCATGGGCAGATCGGCATGCTACATTCGTCACAGCAATTACTGCCGGAATCGGTCCCGACTTTAGTAATGGTGGAGGGTACCAAAGTTTCCAATTCTATGCAATGGGCGAAATTTTGGATATTACGCCCGTAATTGACAGATTCGATGAGCTAGGTATATTACAGTATTATGATGCCGGGCTGATTGAATATTTTCGTGTTGGGAATTCTCAAGTCGGATTTCCGATAGGCGTGGATCCGCGATTTATGATTTATCGCCAAGACTGGTTTGAAGAGGCAGGCATACCTACTCCTCAGACATGGGAAGACATATACAACGCTGCCGTGTATTTCACAAACCCTGATGAGGGAACGTTCGGACTTGTATATCCTACAGAGGGGGCTGACGGAAACGTCCTATTTTTCATGTGGTTTGGCATGAATGGTACCGGAATATGGACGGCAGATGGCGTTGCTCCAGATTGGACAAACCCTGCAAATGTGGAGATTGTCGAATTTATTCGAAGACTCAACAATGCCGGTGCACTACCTCCTGGTATGAGTGCGTATAATTTCGCTGAAGTTATTCAAATGGCAACTCACGATAATGCTGCTATGGCCATTCTCACATCCGGTGGTAATAGCGCAGCAATCGCTAATTCCCATTATGGACAATTTGCATTGCTGCCTACTCCCGCAGGGCCATCAGCAAACGGAAACAATGCAGCTGTGGCTTCAATGAATGCATTTATGGCATATAGTCAAACGGATCATCCTCAAGCGACCATGGATGCGCTGGGTTGGTGGGTAAGAAACTTTAATGTTTTAAGAAACGACCCTGATCTTGGCTTGGGCGTTGTGCCACCACGTTCGGACTGGCTTGAGGATCCTGATTTGCTTGCAAGTACAGCAGACTTATTCCTTAGGGACTACATTGCTGGGGGATTTGTGCCGAGTACTCATATTCTAATTTACCCTGCAGCAACCATTGATTGTTGGCTCACGCAAAATGTTATAGACAGTGAGCGCTGGTGGTCAAGACTTTCTCAAGCGATTTTAACTACAGACACCCCGGCACTCGAATTACTTCAACAGTTCCAAGCAGAAGCAGAAGAAGTGATGGAAAGCTTCAGATAGAATTATTACTTTCCCGCAAAAAAAAGGGGCTGTGGTCATGATCACTCACAACCATAGCCCCTCACTGTTAAACGAAGGGGAGTGGTTTAGGTGAAAAAACTTGTTCAAGGCAATGCGTTTTTCGCATGGATGTTGCTTCTTCCCGCAGCACTTGTCATGGTTGTGATTCGATTGTGGCCTTTAGTACAAGGTATCGGGTTTAGCTTCACCGACAGGCAATTGGGAGGCAACAGACCAATAAGTTTTATAGGTTTACAGAATTATATAAACCTTATGTCTGACCAAGTTTATTGGGATGCCGCATGGTTTACGATTGTTTATACGTTTAGTACGGTAATTATTGGCTACTTTATTGGCCTTATCGTAGCACTCTTAATGAATATGAAAATCAAATATGGCCGCGGTACATTTCGCAGCCTTTTGATGATACCATGGATTATTCCGGGTGTTGTTGCTGCTTACGTGTGGCGATTTTCGTTCAATGATCAATTGGGAATAATTAACGTGACCTTGCAAACGTTGGGTATGATTTCTGATCCGATACCATTTCTTGGTACAGCATTTTGGGCGAGAGTATCGGTCATAATTGCAAATGTATGGGGTAATTTTCCATTTATGGCGCTTGTCCTTCTAGCTGGACTTCAGAATGTCAGTGAGGAGATAAAGGAAGCAGCCAGGATAGACGGTGCAAATGCCTTGCAAGTTTTCCGATACGTGGTTTGGCCTCAATTGAAGGGTGTCACAGCAATGTGTACTACCCTCGTGTTCATATGGACTTTCAATTCATTTGATGCCATATTCTTGTTAACTTCCGGAGGACCTAATCGGGCAACTAACGTAATATCCATACAAGCGTATTTTACTTCATTTTCTCGAATGAATGTTGGCTACGCCGCCACTATGGCTACGACAATGCTAATTTTCATGTTGGTTGTTACAGTCATTTACATGCGTGTAATACGCGGAAAGGATGATTAGCATATGAGTGTTGCCGGTAAAGTTCTAAAAAAAGCCATATCTATTGCTCCGTACTTACTTTTGATTATTATGCTCGGAGTATCAATGTTGCCACTCATTTCAATGCTTGGAATATCCTTTCGTACCGATGAAACAATATGGGCGACAAGAGGTATATTTCCGACGGAACCGAGTATTGAATTTTATCATCGAGTTTTAAGTGATATCCGGATGGTCAGATATTTCGGAAATAGCTTTTATGTTGCTTTAACTACATCATTAGTTACTCTTGTCATGGCACTTTTTGGAGGTTATGCCATGGCGCGATTTAGACGTAAGGTTCCGGGTATTAGATTTTTTATCACATTTATTTTAATGATACAGATGTTTCCAACAATGCAAATAATTATTCCGCTGTTTATTAACTTTGCCGAGCTTGGAATTATGAATACATGGTACACACTAATGCTTGCATATCCGGCATTCACGCTTCCTATGAGTTTATTGATGATGAATAGCTTTATTGAAGGTATACCCACAGATATCGAGGAAGCAGGGAGAATTGATGGCTGCAACCGCTTCCAAGTTATTACAAAAATTGTATTCCCCATAGCAAAACCCGGAATTGCATCTGTCATGATTTTAGCGTTTAACCATGCTTGGAATGAATTTCTGATTGCCTTGCTGCTTATAAGAACCGATTCTTATCGAACCATTCCTATCGGTCTGCATAATTTTGTGCAGGAAAATCACACAGACTGGGGTGCCATAATGGCTGCCTCAACGCTGATGCTTATACCAATATTATTGTTTTTAAATATCGTGCAAAAGCACATTGTAAGTGGACTTACAATGGGTGCGGTAAAAGGATAAAAAATATTTTGTGAAAAGGAGTTTACTAATGCGAAAAATAAAAGCCTATCAAAGCAAGCTCAATGGAAGCAACATGTTGGAAGAATTAAATTGTGGAGCTAAGTTTGAAATTGAGGATATTAAGAAAGTTCATAACTATATAAGGCACATAACGATTGTACCTGAGCGCCGCTATCAGGAAATAATAGGGTTTGGCGGCTCATTCACTGAAACATCATCATATAACTTCTCTCTTATGAGTGATAAAGTTAAAGAAAAAATAATAGAGGCATACTTTGATAAAGAAAAAGGGAATGCATACAATTTTTGCCGAACCTGTATACACTCCAGTGACTTTGGTATTGAGCGTTACACTTATGTTGAAGACGGCGACGTGGAGTTAAATACATTCTCAATCGACCGTGATCGCAAATGGGTTGTTCCCTATATAAAGGCTGCAAGAGAGCGTGCAGGGGATGATCTTCATCTGTTTGCATCGCCCTGGAGTCCTCCTGCATGGATGAAGGATAACAATAATATTATTGATGGAGGCCGACTTCTCGATGAATATTATGATACATGGGCAAAATATTTTGTGAAATACTTCGAACACTATAAAAAAGAAGGTATAGAATTTTTTGGCTTGACTGTTCAAAATGAGCCGTGGGCGATACAAACATGGGAGAGTTGTATATATACCGCTGAAGAAGAGGGTTTGTTTGTACATAAAAACTTGAAGCCTGCTCTGCGTGCCGCTGGATTTGATGATGTACGCATAATGATATGGGATCAAAACAGAGAGCGTGTCTATGAACGTGCTCGTGATACTTTCAATGTTCCCGGTGCAAAAGATGATATTTGGGGGGTTGCATATCATTGGTACAGTGGAGATCATTTCGAAGCATTATCCATGACGCATGAGGCTTTTCCGGATAAACCATTAATACTTTCAGAATTTTGTCTTGGTGGCACAAGAGGAGAAACAGCAAAGGGTCCACATTCAAGCTGGCATGGAGCAGAAATCTATGCAAACGAACTTATACACAATTTCAACCACTACATGGCTGCCGCAACAGACTGGAATATGATTGTAGATGGAGTAGGAGGCCCCTTCCACGACCGTCCTGCAGGCTGCAAAGCGCAAATTGTAGTAAATCCGGAAGAAGACACGGTATCGTTTGAACCAACTTACTATGCCACTGCACACTTTAGTCGCTATATTAAGCGTGGTGCGGTGCGTATAGGGTGCAGTACACTTAGTGAGCAAGTTATTGCTGCGGCATTTGAAAACCCCTGCGGAGAAATAGTTTTGGTTGTGCTCAATAGACTGTCGAGAGAAGAGGAGCTGGATATGCGTCTTGACGGATATGTCACAAGAGTTGTACTTCCTGCACACTCACTGACAACTTATTTGATTGCGCCGAAAGGGGAGTAGTGAGTGAATGAAAGCAGTATCTCTTTGCGATTTGCTACGCTACCAAGACAATAACAAAATAGGCATAGGAATGTTTAACATTGTGAACTTTGAATTTGCACAGGCGATTTTCAATGCATCACAAAATACGGGATTGCCTGTAATGATGGGTATGCCGGAGCGCTTTTTCCAGTTTTATGATGCGTATGGAATGACATCAGCGTGTCGAAAGTTGATAGAATCTTCAAAAACGCCAATTGCGATTCATCTTGACCACGGAAAAACTTTTGAAGGTGTAGTGACTGCAATGAAAGCCGGCTTTTCTTCCATTATGTTCGACGGTTCTGCACTGCCTTATGAAGAAAATGTGAAGCAGACAGCGGAAATTGTGAGGATTGCACACACATGGGGCATTTCGGTTGAAGGTGAGCTTGGATATGTGGGGCGAGTGGGTGTAGACGAGTTGGAGGTTGATGGTTTCACACAAACAAAACAAGCAGAGGATTTTGTTAAGCGAACCGGGGTTGATGCGCTTGCCATCGCTGTAGGTAATCAACATGGCCAATACAAAGGTACTCCAAAACTTGACTTCGAACGAATTAAAGCAATTCGAGAGCATGTGGATTGTGGGCTTGTGCTTCACGGTGGAAGTGGTATTTCCGATGATGATTTTGTGAAAGCAATTCAGTGTGGCATAAGCAAGATAAATATTTACACGGCTTTAGATGTTGCAGCGAGAAACTTTAATAGAGAAAATTTCGAGAAATATGAAGCATATCTCGATTACACAAGAGATTTAATAGTAATTATAGAAGAGGTTGTTGCAAAACATATGAAGCTATTTGCGACAATCAAAAATGAAGCAGAAGGGTGATATTTGATAATGCAAAAAACGAATGTGAAACTCGGTTTTCTACCAATCAAGCGGAATGTTTTTGATATGCAGGCACCTATTGACACTAAATATGCAATCGAGGATAAAATTAGGGAATTAACCCCGGCAGATTGCGTTGAAATTGTCGATTGCAATGATATTGCAGACGATGGCCTAATATATGAACTTACTGATATAGACAAAGTAATTGAAAAAATGAAATCAGCGGATATAGACGGGCTTTTTATTGCTCATTGTAATTTTGGTACAGAAGAAGTTGCGGTGCGTGTTGCAAAAGCCCTCAAGGTACCTGTGTTGTTGTGGGGGCCGCGTGATGTAAAACCTGTCCCAGATGTTATACGTCTACAAGATACTCAGTGTGGTCTTTTTGCAACAAGCAAAGGTCTGACACGCTCGAATACAACATTCAGTTATATTGTCAACTGTCATTTAGACGATTCCCAGTTTGCTAAAGGATATGTTGAGTTTTTGCAGACAATAGGCGTTGTACAGGCATTTCGGAAGAAAATGCGCATTTTGCTTATTGGTTCGCGCCCGAGACCATTCTTATCCGTTATGAGCAATGAGAGCGAACTGTTCAATAAGTTTGATGTTGAAGTTGTGCCGCAACCATTTTTCGAAGTTGAAAAGCGTGTGAATGATATGGTCTCGCAGAATAATAAACAGTTTCAAGAGAGATATACAGAACTCAAAAACCGTGTTGACTTTTCACAGGTTACTGAAGAAAATGCAAAAAAAATTACAGCTCTCATTGAGGTTATATATGAGTTGACTATACAAAATGATTGCTTTGCAGTTGCGAGCGAGTGCTGGACTCTATTCCCACACACTGTAGGAATACGTCCATGTTTCGTAAATGGGGAGTTAACGGCACGTGGATTACCTGTTTCTTGTGAAACGGATATTTTAGGAGCGATAACCTCACTGCTATTACAAGCTGCCGATTTGGGACGCAGCACGACGTTTTTTGCGGATGTAACGATTCGACATCCGGATAACGATAATGCCGAACTCCTTTGGCATTGCGGAACATTTTCACATTGCCTCATGGCTTCAGGAGAAAAAGGTTTGGTAAATCAACTTGGCAAGGGGCAATGGCGTATAAAAGATGGCGGAATTACCATATGTCGGTTTGACGGTGATGGCGATGGCTATCGCTTATTGGTGGGAGAAGGAAAGAGTACTTCCGGCCCACCGACTGAAAGCACATATGTGTGGCTTGAAACCGACGATTGGGCTCGCTGGGAAGAAAAACTCATCTTTGGACCTTACATCCACCACTTAACTGGTATGCATGGAAACTTTGGGCGAATACTTGCAGAGGCCTGTCGCTATATGCCGGATGTAAAATTAGATGCGATGAGTGAGTATCCGCTGTCGTTAGGTAGATAGGTGGAGTCCATATGGGCAATAGCAAAAGAAAAATAGATGTTCTATGTGTTGGTCTTGCGGTAGTTAATTTTCCGGTTCTCCCTGTTGATGAGAGCGTATTTAGCCGTGACTTAACAAGAGTAGAGGCGATAACGCTGTTGCCTGGTGGTGATGCGGCAAATCAAGCTATAATCTTGTCTCGACTTGGAGTGACTACCGCATTGTGTTGCAGGCGTGGTAATGATTCGTTTGGTGATATTCTACTGAAATTGTTGGAAACATTTGGGAATGATCTTGATCTTTCCTGTGTTACAGTTGATTCCCAAGCGGCAACAGGCGTGTGTGCTATGTTGATACGCCCTGATGGTCATCGTCATTTTTGCTCTCATCGTGGAGCAAACAGGACATTATCTGTAGAACATGTTGATGTGGCAAAAATCGCTGAGGCAAAAATATTTAGTTACACTGGTTTGTGCTCAATGCCGCAAATTGATACACAAGTGGGAGAGTTGCTTAAAATCGCAAATGAAGCTGGGACAATTACTGTAGTAGATACAAAGGTAGACAGAGCAGGACTTGATATTCCAAAGATTATGACACAAATGAAATATATTGATTACTTCTTTCCTAGCTATGATGAAGCAAAGATTCTTAGTGGGGAAGTAATGCCGGAAAAAATGGCGGATGTTTTTCTTACTGCCGGAGCAAAAAATGTTGGAATAAAGCTTGGTGGTGATGGATGTTATTTTGTAGGAGGTGGTGTACGTTTTTCATTGCCTGCAATGCCAGTAAATGTGGTAGATACGACCGGTGCAGGAGATAGCTTTATGGCAGGTTTTATTAGTGGGATTCTGCGCAACTTTGATCCATACGAATGTTGTCAGTTAGGCACAGCAGCAGGTGCTGTTTGTGTTGGGGAAGTTGGTCCATGTGGTGCCATAAAAAATTTAGAACAAATAAATGGATATATAAAGAAATACAATATTCAGGGAGAATGAACGAATGAAAATAGCAATAGTTATAGAAGGTAGTACCAAGAACAGAAGTATTGACGTTGAAAATGCCGTGCGCGGCTTGGGTGCTCATGTTGTCTACAACCTTGGCATGAAGAATGTTGACGGAGAGCCGGAGCTCACATATATGGAAACCGGTTTTATATCTGCATTACTACTAAACCTTGGTGCAGTTGACTTTGTGATTGGTGGCTGCGGTACAGGTCAAGGATATATGAATATGGTTTTGCAGTTTCCCGGAACCTCGTGCGGATTGCTTCTTGATCCAGTGGATGCGTTTCTCTTTTCACAGGTTAATGCAGGCAACTGCATATCACTTGCCTTGAACAAAGGGTATGGAAACCTTGCAGGTGATTTGAATATAGCGTATTTAGTGCGTCAACTGTTCAGTAATGATTTTGGGCAAGGATATCCTGAAGCGCGCAGAGAAATTCAAATTAATGCTCGCAAGAAACTCGCAAAAATATCTCTCAATAATCATAAGAGTATGCCGGAAATCATTGAAAGCATGGACTCCGGAGTCATCGAAAATGCGCTGAGTTTTCCTGGTGTTATGGACTTTATTGTGGAGCACGCACAAGAAGAAAATCCTTTGAAAAGTTTAGTGATTGGTAGGAGTTAGAAGTGGTATGGAATACTTGAAGGAATTAGAAACACTACTGAAGTTAAAAGCCTGTGACCTACGAGAGAGATTGTATATCCAAAGTGAAACAGCCGTGGATGGAGGAATACATATTGGTGGTTCGCAAAGCGCGATAGTGCCGTTAACAGCACTCTATTTTGGAGGGCAGTTTCGATACAATGTCACCAACCCTACATCTGAAGAGCAAGATATATTTATTCTTAGCAAAGGGCATGCAGTAGCTGCATTGGCTTCAGTCTATGCAGATGTGGGATATTTGTCCGAAAATGACTTGCACAACTCAAGAGGCTGGAATGCAAAAGTCAAAGGGCATCCTGGCCCTTCAATACCTGGTGTGCCAACAGCGACCGGACCACTAGGCCATGGCATTGGCATTGCATGTGGCTTTGCTTTACGGCAAAAAGAATTAGGTGAATTTAATACGTACACCCTTGTAGGCGATGGAGAGCTGCAAGAGGGTTCTTGTTGGGAAAGTATAATGTTTGCCGCTACAAGAAAGTTGAGTAACCTATGTGTCATTGTGGACAAAAACAACGGACAAAGTGACGATGTGAAGAGCCTTTTTATGCCTTTTAATAACCTGGAAGAACGTTTTAAAGCTTTCGGCTTTAATGTGTACAATACTGATGCAGACAATATTGCTGAATTTCTGATGTGTTTAGAGGCATTCTGCAAATATCCGAAGAACTCAAAGCCTACTGCGATTATTTGCGAAGGATACAAAGGGTTTGGAGGGTTTTCATCAAACTCATGTAAACATAAGGCTGCTATTTCTTTGGAAGAGATTGCGATGGAGCGTAAGCTCCTTGAACACAAGCGAAGTGTGATAATAAATAGCCTTAATAATATGAGTTTGAATGCAGTTGAAGCGCTCTCTGGTAATTTAGGCTTTGATGTGCACTGTGAAAATGGTGTAGTGACGAAAATATCAAAAGTCAATACATCAGCGAATATAAAACGTGCTTTACCGCGAAAGAAGTCACTTAGCTATGATGAGGGAAGGCTTCCGCTCATTGAAAAAGGGCAATCAATTGCACCGACCGACCTTGCAACAATGTTTACTTCAGTATTTGCGGAAGATCAAAACTTCTACACAATTGATGCAGATCTGTCAAATGTGAGCGGCCTGTATACCGGAACGGCACTCACGAACTATTTTCACGCAATTAATACAGGAATTGCTGAATGTAATATGATGAACATGGCAGAGGGGTTGGCAGTTACAGGTGCAAATGTCTGGGTGAGCACGTTTGGGCCGTTCTTTAATTTGCAGGCATTTCGGCGTATTTGCATAAGCTATCAAGAGCGTATGGAGGAAATAGAATCTCCGGACGGTTGGCTTAGTGAAGGGCATAATCTTGATATTACATTTCTTTCTACGGCATCAAATATAGACACCGGTGTGAATGGTGCAACTCATATGAGTAATGATGATATAAATATCTTTGGTCAGCTTGCGCATCTCAAGGTGATTGACGCGTGCTGCCCGCAACAGTTTCTTGCTGTGGCAAAGTGGATTGCAGAGGGGAACCGAGGGCTTGTATACTTGCGAATGCTTCGCTATGCATCACCAGCATTATATGATCATAATTATCGTTTTGAATATGGAAAAGGGAACTTTCAGTATGGTGATGAAAATTCTGATGTAGTGATTATATCTTCTGGTCATGGTGTTTTAGAGGCAATTTCGGCTGCAGAATTTCTTAGATCAGATGGGATATCTATTGCAGTTGTTGATATGCCGAGTTACGACTCCGGTCTACTCAAATGTCTTGCAGAAAGTGGAAAAGTAATCATTTTTGCTGAACAAAACAACGGCTGGTTGTTTAATAACTTCTGCCAGGACAGTGCACAAAATCATTTTAAATACGATAATAGAAAGTTGCACCAGATTTGTGTGCATGATAAGAAAACCGGACCGCAGTACATACAATCAGGAACGTATGAGCAATTAATAGAAGCTCTTGGGCTTGCGCCCAAGAGCTTAAGAGAGCGAGTTAAACATATCGTTGAGGGCGGCGTTTGTTAACATACAAACTATGTAAAAGTTATCAGTTATCAGTGGTCAGTTATCAGCAATTGAATGCTGTGTCGCTGACCACTGATATAAATATTTGCCTAGACTTTTCCTTTAATCCTCATTTCTCTCAGATGCTCTATGGCTTTTGCTACCGGTGGCATCGATATAACAATGATTGTTACGATTATCTCCGGAAGTATGTATGTCATATTATATACTGC
>Ga0131853_10001433_pt1 | contig 42652 bp, 38 predicted proteins | sample TergutLab28metaG_FD_92764 | JGI IMG/M metagenome (GOLD analysis project Ga0131853, IMG submission 92764) | Labiotermes labralis P1 segment gut microbial communities from Petit-Saut dam, French Guiana - Lab288 P1 (version 2) (version 2) | ecosystem: Host-associated > Arthropoda: Insects >...
AGTTATGAACTTTACGACATGAAAAATACTATATGAATTTAATGATAAAAGCAATAGCAGATGAATCAGTAACGGAGATTATTAATGAAACAAGAGAATTTGGATGAGAAACATGCTAGGGCATACATAGTGCTGTGGGTGTTTCTTGTGTTGTCAATAATGGTATTAGCCTTTGTGGGAATGAGGAAATTAATAATATTACATTCTTTGATTAAAGCAGGGCGACGTGTATTTTTAATAGTTGATGTAATCGTACTGTTTCATCTATCTACATTTATGTTGCATACTGTATCTGATAGGAGCAAGAATAATGAAATACATAGATATATTAATTTGTGGGTAATTTTATCGCTTCTTTTATTTCTATTTCTGTTTTTTAGTTGGGGATTTCTATTTATGTTTCCTTTTTTAACATCAGTTAATTTGATAAATCAACTATATTTGATTGCAAGTTTGGGCACTATTCTTGTTTTTAGTGCTTTCACTATAGGCATATTAAGAAAGGGGAAATATATATGAAGAATAAAGTAATGCTTCGGAGGATTAGTTTGGTATTAGTATGCTGTATGCTTATGAGTACTTTCCTAGTTAACACCATCGCAATGCATCAAATTAATGAAGGCAATAGTGTTGCCTCAAGCTTTGTAACGGAACCTATGGTGGCGACGGGGCATAATCATACTGTTGCTTTAAGTGGCGATGGAAATGTTTGGGCATGGGGAGCTAATTGGACTGGTCAGCTAGGCGATGGAACAACGAACATCAGTAGCCATACTCCTGTACAAGTGAAAAATCTTAACAATGTAATCGCGATTGATGCAGGTGTGCGTACTGTAGCCCTTAGGTACGATGGAACTGTTTGGACTTGGGGTGATAATAGTTATGGAGGGCTAGGCAATGCTACAACAATCAATAGTAGCATCCCTGTGCAAGTACACAATCTCAACAATGTAATAGCGATTGCCTCAGGATGGCATCATACCGTAGCCCTTAGAGATGATGGGAATGTTTGGATGTGGGGTGCAACTTCATTATTGCAAAATGATGTCCGAACTACCTACACCTCTGTTCCAATTCAAGTTCAAGGAATTAATGATGTGATAGCAATTGCGGCGGGAAGTAGTTACACTATAGCGCTTAGAAATGATGGAACTGTTTGGAAATGGTCACTTCTTACAGGTATTCCTATGCAAGTTAAAAATCTTGATGGTGTAACAGCTATTGCAACAGCAGATTCCTATAGTATAGGACTTAGAGACGATGGAACTGTTTGGGCTTGGGGGCAGTGGCCTACAACAGCAGGACATGTAGTTTATATTGGAAATACACCAGTACAAATTGAAAATCTTAGTAATGTAATCTCTATTTGTGCTGAACTTGAGTCAGCTATGGCACTTAAAGACGATGGTACTGTCTGGAGCTTACGAGTCCATCAGAGACGGCGCTATCCTTTCACACAACAAATCTCACATCTTAGCAATATAACAGCGATTGCAACAACAGGTTCTGGAACTATAGGTGGTGGACATAGTGTAGTTGTAAGGAGAGATGGTACTGTTTGGGCTTGGGGGCAGAATTTTAATGGTGAGTTAGGTGTAGGTACACGACGACATCATAGTATTCCTGTACAAGTAGTGGGAGCAAACAATGTTGGATACTTAAATCTAGGTATAAGTGGACTTCCGCCAGTCGAGCTACCAACACCTTCTCCTCCATCAATAAACATCATTCCTCCTACAAATAATCAGTTAGTTGAACTATTCAGTCAACATTCATATGCATATAATCACGAGCTTGCCAGATTAGGTGTTCGTTTAAGTACAATTGCTTACGGAAGAGAGGATGATGAAAGTAAACCTGAGCCAATTTATAATAAACTTAGTGAACTTGGCTTTGACCATATAATACAAGGAAACTACCATCCCATACAAAGACCTAATCATCATGTTGTGGGCTATACTCTTGCGTATCAAAAAATTGAGATAAATGGAGTTCTAAGGCCAGTGGTATTTGTTGTTATTCGTGGTACAACTGGCGATGACCAATGGCATAGTAATTTTACTATAGGCCATCGTTATGAACATTATGGGTTTAGTCGAGCCGAACAAGATTTACACATGGAGCTTTATGAATACTTAGCATGGCTAAAGTCCGAAGGACTATACAATGTAGACAATGGTATAATATTCATTACTGGTCATAGCCGAGGGGCAGCTGTAGCTAATCTACTTGCTTCTGAACTCAATAGAACACAGATATTAGTGAGGCAGGAAAATCTATATGCATACACTTTTGCTACTCCAAATACAACATTAAGGCCTATAGCATTTCGAAATATATTCAACTTTGTTAATGCTGAAGATTTTGTTGTATATCTTCCGTTAAATGCTGGGTGGGGATTTTGGAAGCATGGCAGAACATTTGCATTTCCGAGTAGAGGTTTGGTCGATAATGATATTTTTGAACAGCATAGAGATAATGTTACAAGGATATATGGAGACTTATCAGGAGGTAGTCGTCCGTTATTCCGTCGTGCTGGAATTAATCCTATAATACAAGTCGTTGCTCAATTTCAAGGTGTTGCTCCAACTGTATATGATTTCTATAACACATCTCGGTTTGCAGGTGGAGGTTCGCTAAATAATATTGCTTCATATACGCCCAATGAATTTATGACTATTGTTGCTGATGCGGCGGCAGGTAATTTATTAGCAAGACTTAAGTTAGTTGAGATTTCTGGAGGATATATTGTTGCAATAAATCCTAACAGGTATTGGGCTATTGCACATTTCTTTATCAATGAAGCTCGACTCAATACTGATTGGAGTTTTCGTGATAATCCGCATGATGAAAATATGTATAGAGCATGGATGTATGCGATTTCAGAAGATGACCTAATTGAACATCTTTTTATAGAGCATAGTGCTTTTGGAAGGAGTCGAATTATTCGCATAGCTTGTCCTGTTGATATAAGGGTATATGATAGTAGCAATCAACTTGTTGGTAGGGTTATTGATAATGTTGTAGACGATACAATCGAAACTGACATATTCATCTTTGTTGATGGAGATGTAAAATATATTTATGTATCGGCTTTTGGAACATATACCGTTCATTTTACGGCTACTGATACAGGTATAATGACTTATACAATTGAAGATGTTGAAATCTTAACAATGAGGACTATTGAGCAGAAAGAATTTGAAAATGTGGCCTTATATGCTGGTCGAGAAATGGTTAGCGAAATAATTGCAAATACACCTGATGTCAGATTATTGATTGTTGATAATGGTGAGATTATTGGAGAAATCATTGAGGATGGAACAGAAATATTATTCAATAATGAAGAAGAAATTCCAGTAACATCTATTTCCATTACTGAATCTGATATTCATACGATATTAGAAGGGCAAACATTGCAATTAACGACAACTATTGTTCCAACCAATGCAACAACCCCAAATATTACATGGACATCAAGCAATGAGATGGTTGCATCAGTTTCAGCAAATGGACAAATTACAGCTACATCAGCTGGTACTGCTGTTATCACAGTACACACTGAAAATGGTCATAATGATTCTGTTACAATCAATGTAACAGCACAACAAGGTGATAATAATATAGGGAACGGTAGTGTTTCACCCTCACCACAAACTCCTATCCCAACACCGACACCAAATGTAAAGACTCCTCCATTAAGCGAACGTGGTAGTACGCAAGGTAATTTTGCTACTGGTAATCCTGTTGGATTTTCTGCCAATCATATTTATTTCAGTAATACTGCTGATTTCAGATTGTGGCGCATGGATTATAATGGCGGGAGTAGGCAGAGAGTTGGTAATTTCAATTTGCCACGCCATATACAATACTATGATGGTTGGTTGTATTTTACACATAATACAGGACAAGCAATCATTAGATTAAATACCAATAATCATAACGAGTATCATGAACTTATAAACAGGCAACGAATGGGTCAAATACAAATGATGCAAGTTATAAACAACCTTATCTATTTCAGCACGAGTGATGAAGAGGGTTTGCATAAAATACCCTTAAATGGTGGAACTCCTGAAACGGTTGTAAATATTGCTCTGGATGGATTTACTGTGACAGAAGAAGAAATATTTATACGCTATAATAGAAATTTGTATAGATATGGGCTTGATGGCACAAGGTTAAACTTGGTTGTACAAAACTTTCCAGAAGAGCGTGTCAGTGTTTATGATGGATGGGTGTATTACGTCACAAGTTGGCTTTACCAAGGAGGCGAACACGAATATATTATACGAATACGCCCTGATGGAACTGAAAGGGAAGTAGTATTTTATGCACGTGTCAATAACTGGGTAGAGAATATTTGGGTAGGAACAAGCCCTGTTAATGTCACTGATGGTTGGATATACTTTTGGGAAGTTTATGACATGGCTCCTGCATCTTGGAGAAATGACAATAGAGTGATTGCAAGAATGGTACTTTGCCGTGTTCGTGTAGATGGAACAGGATTTCAAGAGCTTGTGAGATGTAATCAGTTAAGTCCAAATAGCACGTTGCGTTCTGATTTTGCTGTACATGATGGATTTGTATACGTAATGGCGAACAACCATAATTATAGAGTGGGTAATAGTGAGCTTTATCGTGTGCCAATCAATGGAGGTCGTGTAGAACTTTTACAGGCACGCAGCCAATAGCTAGTAAATTCGTAAAATAAGATTGATTAAGTAATGCAAAAATCTATTCCACTAAGAGGTAACAAAAGTGTTCTTCCTAAGAAAGAGCACTTTTGTACGACAGGCAGTCGTATGTGTTTTGGGGACAGTGAAAGCTGTTCCCAAAGCAGTTTGTGGAATAATAACTAAAATATGATACGAAAGTAAAACAGTTTTGTTAGAGGTTATGAAACACAAAATCCAAAGCAGGTGAAAGACCTGCCCCATGAGCACTGGTGCAGATTGGGAAGTCTAAACTAGGGTAATATCGTGAGGTATTGTCTGAAGGAGTTGCAGAAGCTGAGAAGCCTGTAGACGAGTTAGTAGACCGAAACGAGAAGTGAAGCACATGTTGCGGCAAGGCAAGTTGATGACCGTGCGAAAGGTCGGGAAATCTAAATCTTTTATCCAAAGAACCAGTCGGGTAAAAGGAGCTTGTAGTGTGAAGGTGCTTGGTATGTTAACAAATGGAAATACGGTAATCCTGTGAGGTCTCTACACTACCAAAGAAATACAGTAGAAATTAAGTCAGGGCAAATACATATAAGCGTAAGTGAAGTTGTAGTTGTGTGTAGAGAAGTCAGACTACTTCATAGTACAGAAGTAGTTGCAAGACTAAACTTGCAATGAATGGAAGGGGGTAGACCTTTGTAGACCAAGTCAAGAATTTAAAGTAATGAAAAAGTTCACGATACTTAGGTAAGAACGAAACAGATGAACTTTAGAGAGGATAAGGATAAGAAATGAATCAAGAATTAAAGCAAAAAATGCATAGTATTTATGGACAGCTAATGCAGGAAAAGAAGTTAATGCAAGCATGGAGCAAAGTAAAATCGAATAAGGGAGCAGGAGGAATAGACAACATAACAATAGAAGAATACACCAAACACGAAGAAACAAATACATTAGCGTTAGCAAAAGTAATGCAGGACAGGGAGTACAAGCCAACGGCAGTTAAAAGAGTATACATTCCTAAGAAAAATGGAGAAAAACGACCGCTGGGTATACCCGTGCTAAATGACAGAATATTGCAACAAGCGGTTAAGAATGCAATAGAACCATTTTTTGAAGAAAAAGTATTCCATAAGTGGTCATGTGGATACAGACCAAATATAGGAGTAGAAAGAGTATTACAAAACATACTATGGAACATAGAAATAGGATACAACCACATATACGATTGCGATATAAAGCGGATTTTTCGATAATATACCACACAAAAACCTAATGAAAATATTAAATAAATACATAGCAGACGGAAGTGTGTTAGATATGGTATGGCAATGGCTAAAAGCAGGATATATGGAAGAAGGGAAATATTGCGATACAGTAAGCGGAACACCACAAGGAGGAGTAATATCGCCAATACTAGCAAATATATATTTGAACGAATTGGATTGGGAATTGGAAAAAGAAGGGATACATTTTGTGAGATATTGTGATGACTTTCTTTTGTTTGCGAAAACGGAAGAAGATATAATCAGAGCAGGAGCAATTGCAAAGAGGGTATTAGAAAACCTGGGGCTTGAAGTAGCAATGAATAAGACAAAATATGTAGACTTTAATAAAGACAATTTCAAATTTTTAGGCTTTGAATTTTATCATTGGAGGGAGAGTAAACAAGGAAAGAAATATTTCTTTGTGAAGCCAGAAGAGAAATCAATAAAGGACTTCAAGAGCAAAATAAAACAAGCAACAGGGAAAACATTAACACTAAGTAAAGAAGAATGGCTAAATAGAGTTAATCCAATAATAAGAGGAAAAACAAACTACTATCTGAATGTATATAAAGCGGTAGAAGCAAACAAGAAATATGGACAAGAAAGTCGTTGTAATCTAAGATGTTTCAGCAGAGAATTACACAGTGTGGATATGTATACTAGACAGAGACTAAGACTGTGCATGCAACATAGAAGACCAAACATAGTAAAAGCATGGCAATACAGCACGAAATGGAATGTAGAATATTTCTGCAAAATAGGACTGATACCGAGTAATTGGCTATATTACAATAAGATGTACAATTATACAATAGAGCAATATGTAGAAAAGCAAACGAGTAAAAACAAGAGGAGAACCCAAAAAAGAACGGAGACAATGAGAGAAAAAGGTTTGTTGTATAAGGATAAAGAAGCATTGAGGAAAATAAACAATGCAAGAAAGTTAGCTTTAACATAAATAAATTTCAAAAGCTACAATTGGTAAGCCGTATGCCTTAGTAGGGCACGTGCGGTTTGATAAGGGGCGAACCTAGTAATAGGCTCGCCTACTTTCTTTATTAGCCAAAAAATAGGGCAAAAACTCCCGCCCATCTCAAACCCGCCCTGCGCCCACGTTCATTTATACCCTTCGGGCACGATGAGTGTGTGTGGTCTTGCCCCTTTGGCGCGAGACCACACACACTCATCGTGTAACTACATCTTGACAGATGTAGTCATATAAATAAACGTGGGCGCATAGCATAGTAGATATGGGCTAGGTAAGGCGTTGGGGGTAGACGTGTGAGTGGGTTTAGGTTACTGGACAGAGATAAGAAGATAATAAGGGAGATAGACAGGTGGAGAGTATGTCAGGGAAGACACATAAGAGAATTGGTGGGATTTAGTGGGCAGAGGGCATGTGATAGAAGACTAAGAAAATTAATCGAAGTAGGATATTTAAAGAGAGAAAAAATATTATATGGAGTTGCAGGGATTTACAGAATTACGGGATTGGGAGCAAAACTAGAAAGTGGGATTAGCGACCGTAAAAGTAAAATCAGAATAGAGCAAATAAGGCACGATATAACTGTGCTAGATACAGCAATATATTTTCACAAGGTAAATGGGGTATCATATAGTGAAATAACCACAGAAATTGAGCTACATAGACAAGACGGATTCGGAGTAAGAAAACATAGACCAGACTTTGTATTCAGCAAAGACGGAAAAACAACATGCGTAGAAATAGAACTAGCACTAAAAGCCAAAGACAGATTCATAAAAATCATGAAAGAAAACTTCATGCAGTACCATAAGCAAATCTGGGTAGTACCAGACATGGAATGTAAAATAGCAAAAACACTAGAAGCTAATAAAAAATACTACACAAATATTGAGTTACAAGAACTCAGCAAAGTACAAGAAATAATTCTTGAAAAATAAAATTAGAATAACGGAGGATGATTAAATAATGCTTAATTTTATAGAGACAATATGGAGCCGGAGCAGAAAGGCACGGGAATCTAATACTAGCAATATTGCTAATAATAGCAATCACAGGAGTAATAGGAATTATAAAAAGAAACAGACAACTAAGAAAAATATTCAACTTTAGGCAGGAGCTAAAAAGAATGAAATCATCTAGGAAAGCCAGAAAGTCACAGCCACAAGATGGAATACTAATAGGACATGCAGGGAAAAGACCCTTCTACATACCAGATGACGCCAAACATGTATTAATGTGCGGAACCACAGGAAGCGGAAAAACAATAGGCATATCCAACTTCGTAGAAAGAGCAATAAAACAGGACTACCCCACACTAATAATAGATGGTAAAGGAGATACTGGACAAGGCTCTATACTAGACATAGTAAACATCATGAGAAAACAACTAAATCCAGAAAAAAAGCTATATGTAATAAGTCTATCAGACCCAGAATCATCAGACCAATACAACCCATTCAGAAATGCTTCTCCCACAGTAGCCAAAGACATGATAATAAACATGACAGACTGGAGCGAAGAACATTACAAACTAAATGCAGAAAGATACATGCAAAGAATACTAAGATTACTAGAAATAGCAGGCGTAAGCCTATCATTCAAAAAAATAATCAAACGTATACCAGTAGACAGATTCCTAGAACTTAGCGCAAGACTAATGGAAATGGATCTAATAACAAAAGAACAACACCTAGACAACATAGAAATGTCCCAAACAAGCGGAAAAATAGCTCAAAGCTCTATGGCAAGATTCAGTACAATAGCAGAAGGCGAACTAGGCGTAATCTTCTCAGACAAAGGAATAGACATCGCTCAGGCACTAGAAGAAAAAGCAATAATCCTATTCATACTAAATCCACTCACATTTCCCGAACTATCACCGGCCTTTGGCAGACTAATATTAATAGATGCAAAAAAAGCAGTCGGAAAACTATTTAAATCTAGCGTAGGAAGAACATTTTTCATAATGGACGAAATAAACGTATACGCAAGCCCCACACTAATAGACTTAGTAAACAAAAGTAGAAGTGCAGGCGTGACTTGTATACTAGCAACACAAAGCCTATCAGACTTAGACTATGTATGTGGTACAGCATTTATGGAACAAATAATAGAAAACTGTAATAACTACGTTCTACTGAGGCAAAACAGTGGAACAAATTCCGAAAAATGGGCTAATATCCTGGGTACAAGGTCAACAATAGACGTTACATATCAGCTACAACAAAAAGGACTAGAAACATCAGAAACAGGCTTCGGAAGTGCAAGGCGTGTTAGAGAATACATATATCACCCTGATGATATAAAGACACTCCAAACAGGAAAAGGGATATTCTTATCAAGAGATACAAATATAAATAGCAAGATAGATATTAATAAGCCATTCTAAGCTAACCAAAACATTTCAAATCTAATCCAATCTTTTCAGCTACACACAATGGGAGGGGAATAATCCATGAGAGTGTTTCGGTTTGTGGCTTCAAATTCTTTGTATATAATATGGTTCATAGTATACTTTACATTAGCATGGATAGTGCTAGGAGCCGACATATATAGCTTAATATTAACCACAATCATATATGGTACAACAGTATCAATAGCCCTCTCCCCTCCAGGCGAAGCACTACTAAGGATATTAGAAAACTGCCGGGAGCCGGCAACAAAAGAAGAAACAACCTACCTAGAACCAATATTTGAAGAAGTATTCGAAGAAGCAAAAGAAATAGACCCAAAACTAAACGATGGAATCAAGCTATATATTAAAGATGTAATGTATGTAGATTCATTTGCAATAGGAAGAAAGACCATAGTAATTACCAAAGGTACTGTAGAAACATTCACGCAAGATGAACTAAAAGGAATAATAGCCCGCGAATTAGGCCACCTATCATATGGGCATACAAAAGCAAAACTACTAACTAGAATAGGCAATTTCTTTTTTACTGTGATAGTATGGATGTTCAAACTAATGTTAGATGTACTACTCTATGTAAATGACATGGCAGATATTCGGGGTATCAAAGGCATAATAATTACACTCTTAATACATATTATTCGATTAATCTTCCAGGCAAATGTATTTATATTCATAACAGCAAGCGAAATGATACTAGCAATGAATAGCCGAGCAAATGAAACCCAAGCAGATACATTCGCCTATGATATGGGTTATGGTAGTGAATTAATCTCAGCACTCTATATACTTCAAAAGATATCTATAACAGGAGAAGCAACATTACTAGAAAGAGCAAAGGCAACCTATCCCCATATAGCTTTTAGGATTAGAGACTTAGAGGATTTAGGGAACCAGGATACAGAAGAATAACTATAGCCATACTAGCTCATAACCCCTTAGTAGACAAGAAATGCGAACATAAGGAAAATATGCATGTTTGTGAAGTAATTCATAGACATGCATATTTTACGTTGGGCGCATATGATGAGGGTTGAGGTATGAGAGTGGAAAGAACCAAGACCCTGGGGAACTCCGTTCCCCAGGCCCCTTGCCCTTCGCCAGGTGGCAGGGGTTGCTGATAAACAGCAACTCCATACAAGACGGTTTTGGGGTAGTGAGGCAGTCAAGGGGCGCTGCGCTTAAACCCTTGACAGCCGTGGAGTGTGTTGCCTGAAAGAGAGTGATTGAATACAATAAAGTGGCAAAATAAATTATGAGAAAATATATTAAAATAAAATAAATTAAGTTTTGACAAAAGTAGCAAAATCATTGAGATGCGATAGTACAAGCAAACAAAAGCAGCATAGTAAAAAATACCAAATTTGCATTGACTGTATAATAGAGCAAGTGATAAAATTAATTCTAAGTCAGAACATAAAAGCATAGGATAAGGATTCATATTGTGATATAATAATATACAAGGGAGAAAGTGAAATTGAAGATATATTTAGATAATTGTTGTTTGAATAGACCTTTTGATGAAAATACAAGTGATAGAATAAATATGGAAGCAGAAGCAATTCTATCAATCGTGTGGCGCTGTCAACAAAAAGAATGGAAATTGATAGGTAGTAATATTCTAGAACTAGAAATGAATAAAATGAGTAATGAATATAAAAGGCAAAAAGTAACAAACTTATATACAGTAGCAGAAAATAAGGTTGTAGTAGATGATGAAGTTAAATCTAGGGCAATTGAAATACAAAAAGGTGGTATAAAAATAATTGATAGCTTTCATATAGCGTTGGCAGAGAAAGCAAAATCAGACGTATTATTAACAACAGATGATTTATTAGAGAAGAAGGCAAATAAAATGAATTTAAAAATAAAAGTGTACAATCCGGTAAATTGGTTAATGGAGGTAACGAAAAATGAACAATAATGCAGCAATAGACTATAGAAATCCGATGGTATTAAGAAAAATGGGGATTGAGGCTCTACGAAAAGGCTTAGGTGCTGTCGGTATGGCATATTTTATAAGACAACATGAAGTTGGAGAGGGTGACTATACAAAGGAAAAATATGAGCTAGAAGAATATACAATGGAAGAAATAGAGGCAATGTTAATGGAACGCAAATAGAAAATAAAAAATAATATGCCTGCTTGTGAAATAATCACAGACAGGCATATTTTACGTTGAGCGCATATGATGTGGGTTGGGGTATGAGAGGGGGAAACCCAAGACCCTGGGGAGCCTCCGTTCCCCAGACCCCTTGCCCTTCGCCAGGTGGCAGAGGTTGCTGATAAACAGCAACCCCATACAAGTATGAGAAAATAAATTAAATTCCGATAATGATTATTAGCGCATTTTAATCGAAGGACTTCTCTTGTTTTTCACTGAAATACTTTCCAAAGGGTTGAATTGGTCAAAGTCAACCTGTAAATCACTGGAGAACATATTCACATATTCTTTTACAATATCTATACTCGAATGTCCTAACATTTTTTGCAATCTAAAAATATCGCCACCATTGAGAATCCATAGTTTAGCAAAGGTATGTCTAAATAAATGAATTGAATGTTTTGTTATGCCTCTGCTAGTGTTATACGATATTATGGCGCTTGTAACCCCTGATTTTGTCATACCTTCTCCATATACAGTAGAAAAAAGATAATCCTCGTTATTTCCCTTTCGGTAAAACAAGTATTCTTTCAAAATCTCTCTTAATGTTGAAGATAGAGGGATAATCTGTTCTTTTCGGTTTTTTACTTTGGTTAGTCGTATTACATTATTATCGAAATCAATATCACCACATTTGACGCTTGTCATTGTGCTTAGTCTATTTCCGGTGCCTAGCAAATAATTTATCATTACCCAGCTTCTAAATTCGGCAAATGCACAAGTTTTTAGGTTAGGCTTTTTCAAGAGAATATCTAGTTCCCCATTGCTGTAAGTCTCTTTAATTTTCTTATTGAATCGAATTAATTTGATTTTGAACTCTTGTACATACCCTCTTTCCATAAAATAATACAACATGGCTCTAAGCCCTCGTAAATATGAATTTACAGTCACATCTACAATGTTTTTTGACTGTAAAAATTCGGTATATCGTTCTACTGTATCTTGTGTAATAGCGTTGCATGGGAGTTCAGGGTCATGGAATTGGCTAAATGTTTTATAGCAATTTTCGTAATAGTGTATACTTTCACTACTAAGATTATTGATTTTTTTGTGTCTAATAAAATCCTCAAAAGCTTCTTTAAATACCTTGTCATTAGTTGTAGCAATTCTAATTTTTCTCATAAAAATATCTCTCCTATAGAAAATTATATTAGGATTAGATAATCAATATGAGAAAATTACCGTATAAGACTAGGTAAAAAACAACAAATAATCTTGTGCGTTTCCGTTGTCCATGTAAATTTAATTTTACAAATAAAAAATGGACAAACCTCTAGAGCCCGTCCAATTAACAGTGATTTTGTGGTGCGGATAAGAGGAGTCGAACCTCCACACCTTACGGTACTAGATCCTAAGTCTCCAATATTTTCCATCAAATGGAAATCCTTAGTCTAGCGCGTATGCCAATTCCGCCACAAGTGCATTTTGCGAAAGCAATTGTAATATGGTGGCCATGTGGTGTCAAGTAGAACAAATATTTGTATTTGAGCTGCATATAGCGAACGACATTGAGAAACGTGATTGAAGGAGGGCATCTAAAAACGCGAAACAAGCGTTTTTGGGCGCTTTTGTCCGTGCATTGGCGGTTCACGATTTCGAAAGTCGTTCGCTATAATTGTCATGTCAAATGTGCCTATTACGCCATGTTTCTATTACCCCGCCTATGCTAAAATCCTATACAAAGAAGGGGGAGATATATAGATGGCGAAATCAAACTTCACAGAGATTATTAAGGAATATAATCCAGCCATTGCAAGTGAAATCAAAGGGATATTTACCGGAGCTGAGTTTAAGAATAAAAACGCTACCAAGGCCAATATCCTCACCACTATTATTGGGTTTATTGTTGGGCTTTTTACCGGCATTGGTTTTTTCTCCACAACTGATCCTGAAACGGGATGGCTGGTATTAACCGATGGCGGACTAATCTTTCTAGCCACAACTGCCGAAAAGATAAAAGGCAGTAAGGATCACAAAATAAGTATCCTCAATCATTACCTGATGCCGTACAGTCAAATGAAGAAAGCCAAAACAAGCAGAACCCTTATTTACGGTAGGCAGCTTCATATCACTGGTACTTATAAGCCTCAGCCCGGCCACCGTGAAGGAGATTACAGCGTAACTATTCCTCACAATTCTGATGAGATTTCATCTCTGGAAGCCTTAAAAGTTCAATTAAAGACAAATGGTATAAAAATAAAAAAAGGTAGAGCCGCTATGATTTGCGGGCTTCTACTTGTCGCGATACTTGTATTTGTTCTTTTCTTTATTTTTGTACCCAGTTGGACCAACTCTTACCGTGCTATGGATTATGCTCAGTTTAGGCGCGAGATCAATACCCCAGCCAGTACCGCTTCCGGTATGTATCAACGCAGAACCACCTCTTTTTCTGCCCGAATTGAAACTGACGTGTTTTCAATTGAATTTGAAAACGGCCAAAGCCGAGATTTTGTAGCCGCGACAGTCGCCGGAAATGAACGCGTTTTCTTAGTGGAAGTAGGGGATGATCGGACTGGCTTAATGGCAGGAGAAATAGCCAATATTAGAGCAATAGGCGAAGGAGTAATAATCACCAGGCCTCTGCCGGATGAAACCTTTGGGGATAGATTTTTCAGGCGCATTGGAGAAGCCTTTGGGGACCCCCGGATAAGCGGTGTTGTGGCAGAGGTAAGTAATGCCGGGGTGCTTAGCGGCATCAATTACTTGCATATGCGGATGGTTGATTTTGAGATAATTGCTCCTTTGATAGTGGTTGACAGCGACACTTTTGTATCTTCAGATGGTAATTATCAGATAAACTTTGTAGAGGCATATCATACCACTGCCGGGGTTGCCAACAGGCAGACAGATGTAATAATGATTTACTACGACTACGAGGCTTTTGCGGCTCATAACCCAAACAGGCCATTTACCAGAAACTTTGTCGTGTATCAAGGCGATGTGGAGCTAGAGTTTTGGGATGGCGGCCTAAGGGCAGAAGGGTATAGGAACTTTCTTTCAACGCATAACTTTAGCCCGGGAGAAGTTTTCCATGCCAGAAGAGCGGTTGTGCCGGTTGGGCCTACAGATACCCTTAGGATTGTAAGGTATAACGAGAATTTCCAAGTTATTTTTTCTCATGAGGTTAATGTAAGACCTATGGAGTAAACAAAAAGGACGGCTTCTGGATGTTTCGAAGCCGTCCTTTTTTATTTTCTATTTCTGTTGTTATTTCAATCCAACTCTAACAACATTCCATGATAGTGGTTGCAGCTTTGCTGATAATTCATTGTTTTTTACAGTGGCTTCCTTAGATGTGGTAGGTGCTACAGGCTCATTGTTTTTCTCGTTAATCTGCTTAATATCATGGCCGCTTATTTCGCTAAACTCAAGGACATTGGTGAGCTCAAATCCTTGCAATTCTACTGCCAAATCCACTGTTTCATTTTCTGAGCGATTTACAGCAAAGATTATGGCTTCATTTTTCTCCGGATTGTGGATAACTATGGATTCTACATAGGGTACGGCGTTCATTTCATCACAATCATATGTGGCAACCTCAAGATTATGCCTTAGAACAGTACCATGGCCATGAGTTGCCGCTTGCATAAATGGATAGAATGTGGCCTGCCTCCATGCGGGGCCGCCTTTTTCGGTCATTATCGGGGCGATTACGTTTACTAGCTGGGCCAGGCAGGCAATTTTCACTCTGTCGCTGTTTTTTAGTAAGGTTATCAGAAGACACCCGAGGAGCAGTGCATCTTCAAAGTTATAGATATCTTCCAATATCGGTGGTGCCTGCTGCCATGGCTCGTTTTTGCTGTCTTTTGCGTGGGAGTGATACCAGATATTCCATTCATCGAAGGAGAGATTCATTATCTTTTTGCTATTTTTCTTGGCTTTGATGTAATCACAGATTGCAACTACGCTTTTGATGAAATTATCCATGCCTACAGATTTGGCTAAATAGCTTTTTAAGTCATTGTTGGGGTTGCCAAAATAATGGTGAAGGGATAGATAATCTACATGGTCATAGGTATGTTCTAACACTGTGGCTTCCCAGGACGCGAAGGTTGGCATTTTTGCATGAGATGAGCCACATACTACCAGTTCTATTTCCGGGTCTACCCACTTCATTACCTTAGCTGCTTCTGCGGCTATTCTGCCGTATTCCTCGGCGGTTTTGGCACCTATTTGCCAGGGGCCGTCCATTTCGTTGCCTAGGCACCAGGTTTTTATTTTAAAGGGAGCTTCGGCGCCGTTTTGGCGGCGCAGGTCGCTCCAGTAGCTGCCTTTTGGATGGTTGCAATATTCTACTATGTTTCTTGCGCTGTCTATGCCTTTTGTGCCTAGATTTACAGCCATATTTACTTCTGAGCCTACCTCTTTGGCCCAGGTCATAAACTCATGCAGGCCTACCTCGTTGGTTTCTACTGTTTTCCATGCTAGGTCTAGGCGCTTCGGGCGGCCCTCTACCGGGCCTATCCCGTCTTCCCAATTGTATCCGGAAAGGAAATTGCCGCCAGGGTAGCGGATTATTGGAGTCTTAATTTCTTTTACCAGGGCTTTTACATCCTCACGGAAGCCTTTGGTATCAGCGGTTTCATGGTCTGGTTCGTATATCCCGGAATATACTGCCCGGCCCATATGCTCTAGAAATGAGCCGTATATCCGTGGGTCAATTTCGCTTATTGCAAAAGCTTTATTTACTGTCATTTTTGCTTTCATTCCAAAATCCTCCTCGCGGCATCAATTGATTCTTGGGTAGGGGGCTGGGTGTCCCACAGTTCATATTTATGCATTAAATCTTGCCATTTAAATTCACCAGCTTTATGGAAGGGTATGACTTCTACTTTTTCAATATTATCATAAGGTTTTAAGTAATCTGCCAGCTTTTGCATATCCTCTGGCTTGTCCGTCAGGCCAGGGACAAGTACATAGCGTATCCATACTTTTACTCCCATTTCCTTGCTTATACGCAGGGTTTCCAGGGTTCTATCCAGTGGTACACCTGTTATATACTCATAAATCGTAGGGTCTATGGATTTTATATCCAGTATCATTAAATCTGTATACTGTAAAACCCGCTCCACGAGATGGCGATTGCCATAGCCCGATGTGTCTATCGCGGTGTGGAGGCCTTCGGCCTTACATCTTTCTAATAAAGACATCAAAAAGCGGCCTTGAACAAGGGGGTCGCCACCAGTTATGGTGACGCCCCCATTGGAAAATTCAAGATATGACTTATACCCTTTTATATCTTCGATGATTTCATCCACTGTCATTAGCTTGCCGGATTTCATGTTCCAGGTATCAGGGTTATGACAATACTTGCAGCGTAATGCGCAGCCGGAGAAGAACACAAGGTACCGTATTCCAGGCCCATCCACCATTCCACTGGTGTAAATGGAATGTACATATCCAGCATTGCCTACTTTACGGTTGGCAACCATTACAGCTTTTCGTGGAAGGTTCTGTGGATTACTTCCAACTGCTGCTCCTTGGTTAGTTTTACAAAGTTTACGGCGTAGCCGCTTACGCGAATGGTTAGTTGTGGATATTTTTCTGGGTGCTCCATTGCGTCTAGCAGGGTTTCTTTTTCGAATACATTGATATTTATATGATGACCGTTGTCCTTGAAATATGCGTCCATTAAGGCAACTAGGTTTGTTTGCTGATCTTCCTTCTTTTGGCCTAGAGCTTTGGGGATGATGGAGAATGTATAGCTGATTCCATCTTGGGAATAGGCATACGGAAGCTTTGCAACACTGGCCATAGACGCCAACGCGCCTTTAAGATCGCGGCCATGCATTGGGTTGGCACCTGGCGCAAAGGGCTGCCCGGCTTTACGTCCGTCTGGTGTTGAGCCTGTGGCTGTTCCGTAGACCACATTTGAAGTAATAGTTAGTACACTTAGTGTAGGAACTGCATTTCTATAGGCTCGTTGCTTTTTAAGTTTTTCCATAAAGGTTTTAACTATATCGTAGGCAATGCTATCTACTCGTTCGTCGTTGTTGCCGAAGGCGGGATATTCCCCTTCGATTTGGTAGTCTACAACCAGGCCGTCTTCGTTGCGGATGGTTTTAACTTTTGCGTATTTGATAGCCGAAAGTGAGTCTGCCACGACGCTTAACCCGGCAATACCACAAGCATGAGTACGCAAAATATCCATGTCATGTAGTGCGAATTGTATGCTTTCATAATTGTATTTATCGTGCATGTAGTGGATGATATTAAGGGTGTTGATATATAGCCCTGCAAGCCACTCAAGTACCCGGTTAAGCTTACGATAGACTTCGTTGTAATCCAGATATTCTGAGGTTATTGGCGCATATTCTGGGGCTACTTGCTCTCCGCTTTTTTCGTCTTTGCCGCCGTTTATGGCGTAGGTTAGGGCTTTGGCTAGGTTGGCACGTGCGCCAAAGAATTGCATCTGCTTGCCAAGGCGCATAGCACTTACACAGCAGGCTATGGCGTAGTCATCTCCCCAGTAGCCTCTCATTAGGTCATCGCTTTCATATTGAAGGGAGCTGGTGTCGATGCTGACTTGGGCGCAGAAGCGCTTAAAGTTTTCCGGTAAATGAACGCTCCAAAGTACAGTGAGATTAGGTTCTGGTGCTGCGCCAAGGGTGTATAGGGTATTGATTATCCGGTAGCAGTTTTTGGTTACCAAAGTGTCGCCGTTTTCGCTCATACCGCCTATGGCTTCGGTTACCCAGGTTGGGTCGCCGGAGAACAGGGCATTGTATTCCGGTGTGCGAAGGAAGCGGATCATGCGCAGCTTCATCGCAAAATGGTCTATAAGTTCCTGAGCTTGCGATTCTGTCATATTGCCATTTTTCAAGTCACGCTCAATATAAATATCTAGGAATGTGGCTACACGGCCAAGAGAAGTTGCCGCGCCGTCTTGCTGCTTCGCGGCGGCAAGATATGCAAAATATGTCCACTGGATAGCTTCCTGGGCATTGGTAGCGGGCTTGGAAATATCGAATCCATAACCTGCGGCCATATCTTTGAGTTGGTGGAGGGCGCGAACTTGCTCGCTAAGCTCTTCGCGAAGCTGGATAACCTTATCTTCCAGCCAAAGGGAGCATAGGCGCGCCAGTTGATGCTCTTTATCTTTTAGAAGGAAGTCAATGCCGTAAAGAGCAACACGGCGATAGTCTCCAATTATGCGGCCACGGCCATAAGCGTCAGGCAAGCCGGTGATAATTCCGGACTTACGAGCCGCACGCATTTCTGGCGTGTATGCGTCAAAAACCCCGTCGTTATGGGCTTTGCGATGCTTGGTGTAAATTTCTTCTGTTTCTTTGTCCAAGGCATATCCGCAGTCCTCTAAGGCCTTTTGTATAACCCTAATACCACCATTGGGGAAAATCCCGCGTTTTAGTGGTTTATCGGTTTGTAGGCCTACGATTTTCTCCAAATCCTTCATTATATATCCCGGCCCATGGGATGTAATGGTATTGGGGATTTTGGTTTCTACATCCAAGACTTTCTTTTCATTTTCGATCTGAGTAAGACGGCAGACTTCCGCCCATAATGTCTTGGTGCCATCGGTTGCTCCTTCAAGGAATGAATCATCACCATGATAAGGCGTGACATTGCGCTGAATGAAATCTCGTACACTTACTTCCCGTGTCCATACGCCCTTGTTAAAGCCATCCCAGGCGTTACTTGTGAATTGATTTGTCATATGTTCACCTCGCGTGAATTTGATAAGTTGATTGTACTGTAAGATTTGGAAATAGTAAAGGTGTTATTGAGAATAGTTATTACTAAAAAACCCGCAAAGCCCTATTAAGGCAATGCGGGTTTAACTAATCTGTCTTAAATTGAATGACGAATACAAGTCCGCGCTTCTGCCAAGTCCACAAAAGCACCTAGAGCAATCATCTGCGCGGCAATATTACCAATGGCCGTAGCCTCACCAGGCCCAGCGTGTATGGTTTTACCTGTATACCTGGCAGTTAAATTATTAAGATAGGCGGCATTAGAGCCTCCACCCACAATGTATATAGTATCATATACTGTACCCGTTAGGGCTTCCAGCTCCCTAGCTGTATCCCGGTAGTACATAGCAAGGCTATTATAAACCACAGCGGCCAATTCCCCAGGGGTAACAGGTACAGCCTGCCCAGACTCATCACATGCAATCTGCAAAGCCCCAATCATGCTATCCGGAGCCATAAACCGGGCTTCATTTACATTGACTATTGAAGCAATAGATGACTTTTGGGCCATATCACAAAGCTGGGCAAAGGAATATTCATCTCCCAGTTCCGTTTTTATACATTGAATCATCCAAAGCCCCATAATATTGCGCATATAGCAGTAGGTGCCACCATATCCGCCTTCATTGGTAAAATCACCAAGGCGGCTGGCCTCGCTACAATCAGGGGCTGGGCGCTCTACACCCATAATAGACCATGTCCCGGAGCTAATAAAAAGAGGCTGGTCAGAGTCCGCTGGTACTGACATCACTGCCGATTGAGTATCATGAGACGCAGGTGTTACAACCTTGCAGTTGTATCCCACATAATCCTGAACACCTTGATGCAGATCCCCAAGCACCGTACCAGGAGGTACAATTTCACCAAAAATATGCCGAGGAAAACCGCAAGCTTTTATAATTTCATCATCCCAGTCACGGCGCTCGGCATTTATAAGCCCGCTTGTTGAGGCGATAGTATACTCAGTCTTATAAACCCCGGACAGCAAGTAATGAAAATAATCCGGAATAAACAAAAGCTTATGAGTTTGCGGTTCATCAAGATTTGTTTTTATTGCCATAAGCTGATAAATGGTATTGAAAGACATCTTTTGAAGGCCTACACGGGCATATAACTCTTTATCGGATATGCACTTTGCCACCTCTTCAAACATACCATCGGTGCGGCTATCTCTATAGGCTACCGCATCGTCTATCATTCTCATGTGCTCGTCTAGCAGAACAAAATCCACGCCCCAGGTGTCTATTCCAACACTTACAGGGATTTTGCCAATAGCAGCACACTTCTTCATCCCTGTCAGAATCTCTCGGTAAAGCGCATCATGATCCCAGCAAAGTCGTCCGCCAATTTCTATCATCCCGTTGGGGAAGCGGTGAATCTCTTCAACTACCAGTTTCCCATCCTCCAGGTGCCCCAGCATATGCCGTCCACTAGAGGCACCAATATCAATCGCCAGGAAATAGTCCATTACAAGGCAAGCCTCTCAGGTACACTTTTACGTGTGCAATATTCATTCCATACGGCCTGCCATGGGAGCATTTTCTTTTCCTCCAGCATTACAAGGCGCTGGGTAAAGTCTAGGCTTTCTTCTGCTTTTTGCAATTGTGCATAAGGCTCAAGAAGGGCACAAAGCAAAGCCTTGCGTACATTACGCCCGCCAATAGCCCAGGCCATAATCCTGTCAATGCTGCCGTCAAAGAAATCCATGCCAATATGCACCCTATCAAGAAGATTGTGGCGGATAATTTCCTGGGTAATAGCAAAAAGTTCATCATCCAACGTAACCACATGGTCACTATCCCAGCGTACAGGGCGGGATACATGCAGTAGCAGTTTATCCACAAACAATGAAACAGCGGAAATCTTTGCGGAAATAAACTCCATCGGATGGAAATGACCAGCATCCAGGCAAAGGGCAATCTTATTTTTTACAGCATATCCCATGTAAAACTCATGGCTGCCTACGGTGTAGCTTTCAACACCAATGCCAAAGAGCTTACTTTCCACGGCATCAATGGCGTGAGCCGGGTTCATTTTCCTAGAAAAAATTTCATCTAACGCTTCTTCAAGACGTTTGCGTGGGGTTAGCTGATCGGCAGGGATATCCTTATATCCATCAGGAATCCATACATTGACCACCGAAGTCTGCCCCGTTTTTTGCCCAAAATACTCTCCAATTTCACGGCTACGCTTACAATGTTCTATCCAGAAAGCCCTGATAGCCGGGTCAGGATGGCTAAGTGTAAGGCCGTCACCGGACTTAGGATGCGAAAAGCATGTAGGGTTGAAATCCAGCCCAAGGCCACGCTCTACAGCCCAATCTGCCCAGGTGCTAAAATGCGCAGGGGTAATCTGATCTCGGTCAACGCCTTTTACATCTCCGTAAATCGCATGAAGATTAATCTTGGCTGCCCCAGGGATTAAGGCTAGAGCCTTGTCCAAGTTAGCCCGCAATTCGTCAGCTGTCTTAGCACGTCCAGGATAGCTTCCCGTGGCTTGTATCCCTCCGGTTAAATCATCACTACCTTCAAAGCCCCGTACGTCATCACCCTGCCAGCAATGAACAGAAATAGGGATAGCATCCAAGCGGGCTAAAACCGCCTCTGTGTCTATACCGATATTGGCGTAGACTTGTTTTGCGCTTACGTATGCGCTCATGAGCAACACATCCTATCATAAAATTATAAACAATATGACTTGATTTTTGAATGAAGTCAGTTTTGATGATACCGACAAAGGTTTATATCATCTGCATAATTAATGACATCAGCCCGATTATAAACCCAAACAGTCCTCCAAGCCAAATAATTAGCTTCAACTCTCGGCCTACCACCGACAATAGTATTTTCTCAGTTTCTGCTACGTCTATGTTGCTCATTTTTTGCTCAATCATGTCTGAAATGGGCATGTGGGTAGCTAGATAGGTAGCCGCTACTTCCAAAATCCGGCGGATAATAGACGCGTAAGGCTCTTTGGTAAAGAGTATCTGTGCCCCTTCTTTTATATGAAAGTCGCAAATCCGCTGGCAGATTTGCCGCCCATTATCATCATGAGGGGATATTAGATTGTCTATTGCATTGTAAATAGCTTCTTGCATTGCTTCCTGGTTTTCTTGCTCGGATAGATAGGAAAATAGCGCCTCTTTTATATTTCCATAAATCTTTTCATGTTTTACAAATAATCCGGCAAAGGGATTGATACTTTTTTCCGCTACCTTGGCAGTAAGAGCTGATAACTTGTCATCAAGGGTAGGGAAACGCTCTGGCATGGTAAATAGCCCTTCTATAAGTTTTGGAAGGAACATGTCCACAGCTTTCTTGGTAGGCAGCGATATAATTGTACCCATATAGGCCACCGGGTCTTCGATACCCCAGCTTTCTAATGCTTCGCCTACAGTGCAGTCAGGCAAAGGCCAGGTTTCTGGGTTTGCCAATTTATCCGCAATAATATCCGGGGTCAAAAGATGCTTACTAATGGCGTCCCCAAGCTTGCGGGCAAGCCGCCCCCTCTCTTTGGGGATAAGCCCCGGAGTAAAAGGAAGCCGCACTCCAAATATCCGTTTTTCCTTTAATGGGCGGAAAAGCATTTTAATAGCAATCCAGTTAGTAGATAGTGCAATAACTCCACCAAGAATAGGTGGCAATAAAATGGCAATTATGTTCATATGGTCTCTCTTTTCTTATGATATACTTGTTCTAAAGGAGCTGAGAAAAATCGAAAATCTAACAACCCGCGCAGGTTTGCGTACAATCATAGACCGTTACGGCCTGCAAACCCGCAAAAAACTAGGCCAGCACTTCCTGGTAGATACTCATGTAGTAGATAAAATAATAGCGGCCGCAGCACTTTCTACGGAAGATGTAATATTAGAAGTCGGCCCTGGGCCCGGGGGGCTAACCCAGGCTCTGCTTTCCCATGCGGGTCATGTTATAGCCGTGGAGCTTGATACCCAGCTAATTCCGGTGCTGACAGATTTATTTTCTGACTATAGTTTCACTCTAGTCCAAGGGGATATTCTAAAAATCAACCTCCCAGAAATCCTAGCGCCGCACAAAGGCCGCCCAATAAAGGTTGTAGCTAACCTTCCATACTATATCACAACCCCAGTAATTCTATATTTATTGGAAAGCGGCTTACCTTTTACATCTATAACAGTAATGGTGCAAAAAGAAGTAGCAAAGCGTATGGCAGCATTCCCAGGTACAAAAGACTACGGCTCACTAACTTTGGCCATAAGGTATTACGCTGATGTAGAACTGGTAGCCAATGTCCCGGTCAACTGCTTTATGCCCCGCCCGGCTGTAGACTCGGCGGTGGTTCACCTAAAATTGCGTCCAGATCCCCCGATAGCTACAGACAAAGACCTAATGTTTAAAGTAATCCACGCAGCCTTTAACCAACGCCGCAAAACCCTGCTAAACGCTCTATCCGCAGGCCTGGAACTAGACAAAGCCCATATAGCCACCATACTACAAAAATGTAATCTAAACCCCGATGTGCGAGGCGAAACCCTGGATATGCCCGCTTTTGCGCTTATAGCAAAAAACTTATGGTAGGTTTTGATGATTGGAACAAACCCTTTAATAGGAGGTATACATGACCGCATTTACATTGAAAATGATAGCACTAATAGCCATGGTAATAGACCATGTAGGAGGCGTATTCCCAGACCAAACCTTCTTTGAGTTCCGACTAATAGGCCGCTTGACCTTCCCTATCTTTGTATACCTAATAGCCGAGGGCTTTCGCCATACAAAAAGCCCGGAAAAGTTCCTGCTGCGCCTATTTGCCTTCGCCCTTATCTCAGAAATTCCCTATGACTGGGCAGTAAACCGTGCAGACAATATCCAAAACGGCCTTAGTCCATGGCATGTAGATTTCCTAAGTCAAACTAACATCTTCTATACGTTATTCCTAGGTGGCCTAGCTATCGTATTTTTCCAATATATCCATAAAAGCCTAACCCAAAACATAGAGGATAGAAATAAAATTACTGTATATCTATCAATAGGCTTAATAACTGCAATCGCAACCCTAGGAATTATGTGGCAAGCTGAATCTTTAGGCACGGATTATGGTGGCTATGGCGTTCTGTTTATATTACTTATGTACGTAATAAAACCAAAATGGCCGCGTATAGCGGTTTTTGCAATCATGAATGTACTACAGCACCGCTGGATGTATGAATGGTTCGTCTCAGAGCATACTCTACCCCTTAGATATTACTGGTTAATCCCTGCAACCTTAGCCACCGTCCCACTAATCCTACTATACAATGGCAAACGCGGCCGAAGTCTAAAATGGCTGTTTTATGCCGCATATCCCGTCCACTTGGTAATTCTGGCAGTGATAGCTCATTTCGTATTTATATAATCCTCACGCCACCGAACAACCTTGCATATCTTGTATCAAAGCAAAGACGCTTTGTATTTGCAAGGAGGATGGCAATGGAAGAAATGTATATCCTACACGAGCTGCAAGGGCAAGAACCCTCAAATGAAGAAATAAGACATGAGAATATCCCAGAAGAAATTTTTGAAGAATGTCCGGAAGAAATACAGGAGGAAATCCAAGAAGAAGCTTACGAAGAGTCTCGCAAAGAGCCTTACGAAGAGCCTGTAGCAGAACCACTCCCAGAGCACACTTTACCATTCGAACCCATAGAGGAACCAGGCCCAGACTGGGAAATGGAACTAGCCCAAGCTTATGTGCGCCACCAACCCCTAGAGGGAGTCTTCCCCCCAGAAGAAAGCCTAAAAAAGGGAACTGTGTTCCCAAACCTATCAAATCTTCAATGGGGGAGGCTACAATAATGGAAAGAGATGCTCTTTTACGTGAAATTACAATCCTGGACTTTATGGCTCTAGACCTACACTTATTCCTAAACACTAATCCCGATGACCAAGAAGCCCTAGAAATGTACAACGATTGCGTAACCCGCTCTAAAGAACTCCATGAGGAATACGAAGCCGCCTTCGGCCCACTATCAGCATATCGCTCCCTCGGTCAGCCAGGCTGGAAATGGAACCAAGAACCCTGGCCCTGGGAAGAAAAATTCAACTTCGATATAACAGAAAGGCTGTAGGAGGGACGTATATGTGGATTTATGAGAAGAAACTTGAATATCCTGTAAAAATAAAAAAGACCAACCCAAAGCTGGCCAAAATAATAATCGCCCAATACGGCGGCCCTGATGGTGAATTGGGCGCAGCCCTAAGATACCTAAGTCAGCGCTTCACTATGGTAACCCCTCAAGCAATCGCCTCTCTCAATGATATTGGCACCGAGGAGCTAGCACATCTTGAGATGATAGGCACCATCTGCCACCAGCTAGTAAACAATGCAACCCCCCAAGAGATGCGAGAAGCCGGAATGGATGCAGAATATATCAACCACGGCCTGGGTATCCATCCATCTTTTGGTGGAATCCCTTGGACAGCTGCATATATCCAGTCCAAGGGCGACCCCATCACCGATCTATATGAAAACATGGCTGCCGAGCAGAAAGCCAGAAGCACCTATGAATATCTGTTGGATATGATAGATGACCCGGATGTAGCCGATCCTATCCGCTTCCTGCGGGAACGGGAAGTTGTTCACTTCCAGCGCTTTGGCGAAAGCCTTAATATCGTAAGAGATTATCTTGGCAGTAAGCGCATGTTTTACGGGAAATAATTCACTGTCAAAAACAGCCGCTGATGGTTTAAGACATCAGCGGCTGTTGCACTGTTGACTCTTGTAATGGTCAATCACATAAGACGATGAAATTGCATCCAAGCAATTATTTCAGTGTTACGTGAAATTCTTTCTTGGTTATACGCAATAATTTCACTATTTTTGGCAGTTGTTTGTGCATATGATTGTATCATTTCTGATGATTGCGTTAAGCGATTAATTGAATGGTTAATGTGATTGACACTGTTAATCAACACATCTTGACTAGCATGTATTTTTCCAAGCATATCAAGAATATTGTGTTGTTGGTTATTTAATTCCTTATACCAACTCTCATGCATATATAATACATATGCTCCTTCCATTCCTGGTATTGATTCTAGTGTCGTACACATTCCTCTATCTATATATTGATAAAATGTGGCAACAGCTACGATGTTATAATGATAATCCCTGTGTATAATATTTGCGTAGTAAAGATTAGCCAATAAATTTTCTGTATCAGCTAGTTGTTTACATATGATATCATAGTATCGGCGTACGCTACTTTCACCACGCAACTCCATTTCAACCCTTTTAGTATCCTCAGCCAATGCATTGGCGGTAATTCTATTAGTCTCCATTATGTGGCGGTTTATTCTTCGGGCTTCTAGTATAGCTTTAATGACATACCCTATTATTCCAATGCCTGCGCCTATAATCCCCCCATTTCTAGTCCATACCCATGACACACTAGGCAAGATACTGGTGCCATCGCGAAAGCTAGTAACCCATCCAACAAAAAAGCCTCCTAGTGTACATAAAATGGCAGCAAACACAGCGTTGCCCAACTCAAACTCACCCATGACACTCACTTTGTTCTGCATCTTAAAAGAATTTGCTCTTCCTAGATTTTTTATATAGTTTTCCATTTTAAAACGGGTACTTCTAAGTATACGTGCATTACTTTCTGTCTCAAGCACAATCCCCAAATAATCCCTTAGCCATAAGTTAATCATAATTTCCTCCTTTACTTGCTTATATCGTGATGGCTAGATTCGCTCAGCCCCGTACGTATAACGAGAAAAATCCCCGTAATAATATCTATTAACAAAAAAATGTGCAACTCATATTGAAAGTGTCGTCCACTGTCATAATAACGGTTTGGCGAAAGCCTTAACATCGTGCGAGATTATATGAATAGTAAGCGCATTTTTTATGCAAAGTAACAGTAGTCCTAGTAAAAGAACGCAGGGATGAAAATATCATCTTCTGCGTTCTTTTTTAGATCTTTTTGTAATTAAAGGCTGAAGGCATGAACCTATAAGCTTCTTTCTTGTCCATTTTAGTGATATACCTTGTAGCTATGCGCTCTTTGCAGTTTGGGCAGAATAGGGCACCATGATACTGAGAAAAATCAATGGCTCCTTCAACGATTCTGTCGTTATACATTTTCACAAAACCGCTTTCTCCTACCTTTTGGTAGGTTGCAATAAAGGATTTACAGTAGGCGCAGGAGACTTTTAATATGTGGCTGCCTCGTATTTTTTTGCAGTTTGGGTTTTTATATATTTCCATATCAGGCCTCTTATATTAATACTTGTATGGGATTTCTTATGGTTAGGCTGTCTGGTAAAACGGTGCAATCTAGGGCTGTAATTTTTACCCCTGCTTTTTGGGCTGCGGCTAGAGCTTCGCTGAAAGCGGGATGGATGATGTTGTTTGGGGCGAAGTGGGTGATTCCGTTCATTTTAATAATAAACACGACATGAGCCTCATAGCCTTTATTTATACATCCAGATAGGCATTGGAGGTGCTTTACACCTCGCAACGTGGGTGCATCGGGGAAGTATGCGGCATTGTCTATTTCTAATGTCACGCCTTTTACTTCTAAAAAGATTTTACGATCGTTGGTTTCGATATAAAAGTCGAAGCGGGAGTCGCTGTAAGTTGCCTCAGGCTTTATATAAGTTATATCCTTTATATATTTACCGGTTTGTAAATACTCCATAAAGACTTTATTTGGGGCTTGGCTGTCAATGTTGACTAGACGCTCACCTTTATAGACAGCCACTAAATCATACTTGGTAACACGCTCAGGCTTATCCGCATGATTTACATATACCTTTGCACTAGGGAGAAGGAGTTCTTTGCAGCGCCCGGTGTTTTTTATATGGCAGCTTTCAATTTTACCTTCTATTTCTACTTCTGCGATAAAGCGGTTGAGGCGCGAGCGGAAAATACCTTCGCATATGTTGTTGTATAGTTTCATGCCTCAACCACACTCATCAATTCCCCATCAGCGTGGCCTTCCATAAACCTAACAACTTCCTCCAACATGTTTTGGGCATGAGCTGCTTCACCAGATACCACGGCAACGCCTACAGTCAGGGTTTGATGAATGTCCTGAGTATCTACCTCAGCTACCGAGACATTAAATTTCTGCCGAGTCTTATCTACAAGGCTACGTCTTATTTGACGTTTATCTTTGAGTGAGTATGCCTGAGGTAAATAAAATGTCAGTACCGCTGATTCTACATACATACTAAACTACCGTCCCGGTGTAAATATAGCCTTTTCTTTCTGGTGCATTTTCCTGGGCGAATGTAAAAGTTTCGCTTTCCTCTGCAATATGGCAGATGGCAATCCCCATATCTACTTGATGCATTTTGTTGAACATAAATCCAAGTAAGGGGGTGGCTTTTTTACGGTAGCAGTGGATTTTTCCATCCTCGGCTATGAAGTACCAGTTTTGGGCGTTGACGGCACTTGGGGCAAGGCGAGCGGCCTCTAACCTTGGGTCTTGGCCTTCGCTGATATCTGAAATGAGTTTGCGCTTAAACTGAGAAATATCTCGGTACAATGGCTCAGCTGGCTTTCCAAAGGCCATGGAAATCACATGGGGGAGCTTAGATGCTTCTTTTTCTTCTGGCTTTGCTGCCCCAAGCCAGCAGGCGCCAATTCCGTTGGCTGAGAAGAACAGATCCAATTGCTGGCCTATAAAACCAATATTCTCTGGGCCACCGTCTTTTTCTTCACTTCCAAAAACCAGGTAATGAGGCGCCTTGATATTAAACATCCCCTTGGTTTTGCTGGCTATTTCTATGGAAAATTGAATATCCGGGTAGAGAGGTTTAACCTTTTTAATTTGTGCCTGTACCATCTCAAGGGTTGTGGCATCTAGGGGTACGGGGTCGTACCTTCTTACAGATTTCCGCTTGTGGGTTATTTCAGACTTAGACATTTATTTGCCTCAATTCTTTTAAAGTGAATTAATTCATAATCCGAAATTAATTCAATATATTTGTGGGAATTATATACATATAACGGTATGTCTTCAAGAAAATAGAGTTGCGACTTTTTTAATGCGTGTAACTTTTTTTCAATGCTATCCTTTGTTGAAATATTCCTTGACTCTTTCATAAGGGCATACTGTATAATCCGTCGGCGTCAGAGAGATAAGGAGTGAGTAAATGATTAAATTATTCAAAGAAGCACAGTTGGGAGCCAATAAAATTATTTTACTGGTCGTGTTCCTGACTTTACAAATGATTGGCACATTGTATTTGCCGCGCCTCACAGCCAGGATTATCAATAATGGTGTGGTAGCGGGCGACCAGGATTATGTATTTACTATGGGGGCTTTAATGTTGGCGGTAGCCATAGCAACGGGGATTGCCTCGGTGTTTTCCACCTATTTTAGTGCATGGGTAAGCACGCTTTTTGCCAAAAACTTACGGTGTAAGCTGTTTGACCATACACAGCGGCTTTCTTATCAAGACTATAGGCATTTTAATACCTCGTCTTTGATAACGCGTGCCACCAATGACATTGAGCAGCTGCAATCAACATTGGGCATGATGTTTGATATGCTGTTGCCAGCGCCTTTTGTATTTGTATTCGGGTTGGTACTATCTTGGCGGAGTGATTCTTATATGGCGATTATTCTGCTGATAGCATCTGCCATCCTTTTAGTGGTCTTTGGCTTAGTAGTACGGGTTATTATTCCTCTTTTTGGACGTGTTCAGAAGGGACTGGATAATATCAACGAGGGCGTAAGTCAGTATGTATCCGGTATACGGGTAATACGGGCCTTTAACCGTACAAAGCTGGAAACCGTACGGTTGGATAAGACTTTTGACGATTTTGCCGATCTCAACATAAGAATCAACCGGATTTTTGCGGCTATGATTCCTGTTCTCATGCTGTTTATGAGCCTTGCAAGTGTTGCGGTTATCTGGTTTGGAGGCATCAGGATTAACAGAGGGGATATGACCATCGGAGATATTACAGCTGTGCTTGAGTATGGGCTTTTGATGCTTATGTACTTGATAATGGCGGTGTTCGCTTCTATTTATCTTCCGCGAGCCAAGGCCTGTGCCGTGCGTATTCGTGAGGTGCTTGAGTATAATCCAGAGATTAAAGATGGCCGTTCTCATATTGATAGGTTCGAGAAATTGCAATTGGAATTTAAAGGAGTAAGCTTCCGCTATCAAGACGCAGAGAGTCCTGTGCTTCACGATCTGAATTTTATATGCAAAGAAGGCACCACCACCGCCATAATCGGCGGTACTGGTTCTGGTAAAAGCACGGTAGCCCGGATGATACCCCGCCTTCTTGACGCGTCGGAGGGAGAAATAATCCTTAACGGAACCAATATAAAAGAAATCCCTCAAGAAGAACTTCGTGCAAAGATAGGCTTCGTACCACAAAAATCCTTCCTATTTAGCGGAACCATTGCCGACAATCTACGCCATGGTAACCCAGATGCCACGATAGACGACATGCGTCAAGCAGCTCAGGTAGCCCGTGCAGAAGATTTTATAGAGGAATATGAAGAAAAATACGATGCCAAGGTAGTCCAAGGCGGCCGCAACTTCTCAGGAGGCCAACGCCAGCGCCTTTCTATTGCGCGTATGCTAATGAAAAAGCCGGATATTTATGTCTTTGATGATAGCTTTTCAGCACTGGATTTTAAAACCGACGCGGCTCTACGCGCCGCACTAAAACCCGTAACTGCAAAATCCATAGTGATAACCATAGCCCAGCGGCTAACCACGATAATGGACGCGGACCAGATTCTAGTAATAGACGAAGGTAAAATTGTAAGCAAAGGCACCCATCGCCAGTTACTGGATACCTGCGAAGTATATCTGGAAATTGCAAAGTCTCAGCTAAGTGAGGAGGAGCTTGTAAGTGAACTCAGAAAATGAAAACAAAACAATAGACGTAATGGACTATATGGGTGATGGCATGTCAACAGATAAAGCTAAAAACGCCAAGAAAACCATAGTCCGCCTAATAAAAACCCTCGCACCCCAAAAAGGCCGTGTAATCCTGTCTTTTATCTTCGCAATATTAGGTGTAGCCCTAAACCTATATGCCCCAAAGATATTCGAACGAGCCATAAACGTAATATTTGAAGGAATAATGCCGGAAATTTTGAGCTTTGGTCCAATTAACATCGACTTCAACCAGCTGGGAGGCTTTGTGCTGACCCTAATCGGCATTTATCTGGTAAGTGCACTATTCCAGTACCTACAGGAATATCTAATGGCCGATGTAACCCAAAAACTTGTGTTAAATCTACGCCAGCGCCTATCAGTAAAAATGTCTCGTGTGCCACTTAACTTCTACGATACTCACAAAAAAGGAGAAATCCAAAGCCGTGTAACCAACGATCTGGAGAGGGTAAACGAAATCTTAAAAGACGCGATAATGAGGCTGTTTAGGTCTGTAATGACCATTGTCGGAGCATTGGTATTAATGTTTAGAATAAGCTGGATTTTGACTTTGATTGCTCTAGGCTCTATTTTTCTGGGAATGATTGTAACAATGGTAGTAAGCATGAAGTCCAGCGCCTACTTCACCGCTCGCCAAAAAGCACTGGGTGTATTCAACTCAAAAATAGAAGAATGTTTCTCGGGCCAGATAGAAATCAAGACCTTCAACTTAGAAAAAGACGCAAGCAAGCAAACCAACGAAGCAATAAAAAATCTTTATAATGATGATCGAAAAGCCCAGTTTGTAATGTTTGTAATCATGCCAATAATCCGAATGTTTAACCAAATAGGCTATGTACTCATTATAGGTTTTGGTACAGCCTTTGTAATAACAGGGCGTGGTGGCCTTAATATCGGACGACTGCTCAGCTTTATTCAATATGTGCAAATGGCGCAGGAACCTTTTGCGGAAAGCGCATTTGTAATTAACTCTGTACAAGCAGCGTTGGCGGCGGCAGAGCGGGTATTCGAGTTCCTAGACGAGGAAGAAGAAATCCGTACCGAACGCATTGCCCAAAGCCTAGAGCTACCCAAGGGCAATATCTCCTTCGAAAATGTCCAGTTCGGTTATGGTGAAGATCTGCTAATGGACGGCGTAAGCTTTGATGTAAAAGCCGGGCAGCGGGTAGCCATAGTAGGCCCTACTGGGGCAGGGAAGACCACGTTGGTCAATCTGCTGATGCGTTTCTATGAAGTAAAAGGCGGTGCTATCACTATAGACGGCATAGACACTCGCGACTTTAACCGTGACTACCTCCGCTCCCTATTCGGAATGGTCTTGCAAGATTCCTGGATATATGACGGTACAATAAGTGAAAATATAGCATATGGCCGTCACGGCAAAAATGAGGCTACACGCCAAGAAATAATAAAAGCTGCAAAAATGGCAAGAGCAGACCATATAATCCGCACCCTGCCAAAGGGCTACGACACAGTAATGAACGACGAAACCGCCAATCTCTCACACGGAGAAAAGCAGCTGATATGTATTGCCCGGGCAATATTGGCCAACCCGCACTTCCTGTTACTGGACGAAGCCACTTCCAGCGTAGACACACGTACAGAAGTCCATATCCAAAAAGCCATAGAGGCCCTAATGGAGGGCCGTACAAGTTTCGTTGTAGCCCATCGCCTATCCACAATCAAAAACGCCGACATGATTTTGGTAATGGACAAAGGCACCATAGTAGAAACCGGAAGCCACGAAACCCTACTAGAAAAAGGCGGCATGTACAGCGAAATCTACAATAGCCAGTTTGCATCGTAATATCAAAAATGGGCGCAATTTATGCGCCCATTTACATAATCCTAGATTACAGCTATGCTAGTAAAAATAAAAAGGAAGGCTTCCCGCCTTTGGAGGAATAGTATGATAAAATTCACAGACATAACCACCAATAAAAAAATCCAAACCTACATCCAAAAATCCGATGAAAACCTGGTAGCTCTAGGTTTTACAGACCATGGCTTCTATCATGTGACCAAGGTAGCCAACATGGCAAGAGATATCCTGCTAACCCTAGGCTACTCTAAGCGGGAAGCGGAGCTGGCTCAGATTGCGGGCTATCTACACGATATAGGAAATGTAGTAAACCGCACAGCCCATGCCCAAAGCGGTGCACTTCTAGCCTTTCATTTATTAGAAGAAATGGGATCAGACCCAACCGATACCGCCACAATAATCACAGCAATAGGAAACCATGATGAAAACACATCTCGCCCGGTAAACCCAATCTGTGCCGCGGTAGTACTGGCAGATAAATGTGATGTAAGATACAGCCGCGTACGCAATCAAGACCCCACTACTTTCGATATCCATGACAGAGTAAACTACGCGGTAAAAGAATCAGACTTAAACATTGATATAGAAAAGAAAACCATGAAACTGGAACTAACACTAGACACAGAGTATAGCGCTGTAATGGACTACTTTGAAATCTTCCTAAGCAGAATGAGCCTATGCCGTAAAGCGGCAGATAGCCTTGGATTGAAGTTTGGGTTGATGGTTAATGGGCAGCGGCTATTATAGTAGAGTTTCTGGGTTTTGATGATACCGACAAAGGTTTTCCCCAGTTTTAAAGGAATATGGCATTGACATAAAAATAGCGACTCTAGTTTCTGAGTCGCTATTATAATTTAAGCTGCTGTTCTTTGCTTTATTTCATTTTCGATAAAGGTCATAATATGTGGCCTGCTTTCATCTGTTACGAGGAACTCAAAGCAGTTATATCTACACTTTTGGAAATGGTTGTCTCCGATTAGAAAATCGTAGCCCTTGCACTTGGTACTGCAGCCGTTTGAGATTAATCTTTTGCAATCTCCAGCATTTTGTATGGATTGCACCATTTCATGGGGTAGGGAGTTCATAAAATCCATGTATTTGTTGATGTTTTCGCCATAGATACGGACTAGCATACCTTTTTTGCGGAATAATACGTTGGCAATGACCTTCTTTAGTTTTATATGCTTGTAGGATGCCAGTAAACCGCTTTTCTTTTCCTCGTAGGTGCCTTTGCAACCGTTTTCTAGGAAATAGTTGTGCAAGACTTCCATGAAGACATTGTTGCTTTCATCTACTGTTGCCAAAAATTGCTCATATGTGATTTTTTCTGCTGCCATTTGTAAATCTCCTCCTGGTTATATTGATGATTTGTATAGTATAGCATGGTAAACCGGACATCTATATGGCATGTATAACGAAATAAATGAGAAACAGTCTTGACCGAGCCGAAAATCGCGAATGATTCAACGCGTTTTCGGCGACATGCAGGGTTGATTTCGAATTAATTCGTTATATTATTTATAGTAATCTTGGGCTAGTATTGCCCATACCGCATTATCGCAAATCCCTTGGTTATTGGTTCCATGCTGACGTAGGGTGCCTTCGTGAACTAGTCCGCATTTTTCCATAACTTTGCCTGAAGCAATATTTCTTGTGTCATGTTCTGCTGTTATGCGATTGGCTTTGACTTCATTAAAGAAATATGCAATCAGTAGCCGAAAGGCCTCGGTTGTTATGCCTTGACCCCACCAGTTTTGTCCTACGCAGTAACCTATCTCTACCATATTGGCATTTTCTCTGATTCTTACTGTACTTATGCTTCCAATGGGATTGTCACCATTTTCTTTTAACACAATAGCCCAGTGATAGAAATCATTCTTATCGTACTGGGGTATCCATGAGTTGATAACTTCTTTAGATGCGTCAATGCTTGTGTGGGTTGGCCAGGATAGATAGTGGGTTACCGCTGGGTCACTGGCCCAATTGTCGTACATAGCCCCGGCATCTTCTATTGTAAATTTGCGAAGCAGTAATCTTTCATTTTCCAGTGTTTTAGTTCCTTGATGGGTCATGTTACCCTCCTAATTACATATGTTTTTTCATTGCCAGTATTTCATCACGCAGAGCGGCGGCTCTTTCGAATTGCAGCTCGCTTGCGGCGGTTTTCATTTCTTTTTCCAGTTTCTTTATTGCGGCTACTAGCTCGTCACGGTTCATGCTTTCTGGGTCTTTGGCTAGGGTTTGAGATTTTTCTTCTACTTCTTGTGTCAATCGTATCCGCTCGTGGATTTTCTTTATTATAGAGCGGGGGGTGATGTTGTTTATACGGTTGTATTCTTCTTGGATACCGCGGCGGCGATTGGTTTCGCCTATTGCGTAATCCATAGATTCCGTCATCTGGTCTGCGTACATTATTACGCGGCCGTCTACATGGCGTGCGGCGCGGCCTATGGTCTGGACTAGGGATGTCTTGGAACGCAAAAAACCTTGTTTATCCGCGTCCAGGATTGCGACTAAGGAACATTCTGGAATATCCAGCCCTTCCCGTAGCAGGTTAATCCCGACAAGTACATCAAATACATCTAGTCTTAGGTCGCGGATTATCTCTAGGCGTTCTAGTGTATCAATATCTGAGTGAAGATAGCGTACCCTTATTCCCGCGTCTTTTAGGTAGGTGGTTAAGTCTTCAGCCATGCGCTTGGTTAAGGTGGTTACCAGTATCTTCTGCTTTTTTTCTACTACCCGATTTATTTCGCCGATTAAATCATCTACCTGGCCTTTAACAGGTCGCACATACACCTGTGGGTCCAAAAGCCCTGTTGGGCGAATAATCTGTTCTACCTCCAGCTCCGAGTGCTGTCGCTCGAAGTCTGCAGGGGTAGCGGATACGAATAACATCTGGGGAATCTTTGCCTCAAATTCTTCAAATTTTAGAGGCCGATTATCCAAGGCCGAGGGCAGCCTAAATCCATACTCAACCAACGTCTGCTTTCTGGCTTGGTCTCCTAAGAACATCCCCCGCACTTGCGGCACCGACACATGAGACTCATCAGCAATTATAAGGAAGTCATCAGGAAAATAATCCAGCAAGGTATGAGGGGTTGATCCGGGATCACGCCCCGCTAGGTGTAACGAATAGTTCTCAATGCCACTGCAATATCCTACTTCTTGCATCATTTCCAGGTCATAACGGGTACGCTGTTGTAGGCGTTGGGCTTCTAATAATCTGTCTTGAGATTTCAAGTATGCCAACTGCTCTGTAAGTTCCGCCTCAATGCGCCGTATTGCCTCATGCATTCGTTCAGCACCTGTGGCGTAGTGGGATGCCGGGAAGATTACTATATGATTGCGTGTTTCAACAATTTCACCAGTAAGGGCGTGTACTACAGAAATCCGTTCAATCTCATCCCCAAAAAACTCTACACGCAGGGCAGTATCAGAAGAGTTTGAAAGAAAAATCTCCAGCACATCTCCACGCGCCCGAAAAGTACCACGGGTGAAGTTAATCTGATTGCGGTTATATTGAATCTCCACAAGCCGCCGCATAATATCATCTCGGTCGCGGGTCATACCCACCCGTAGCGAAAGCATTAAATCTTGATATTCCGCTGGGTCACCTAAGCCGTAAATACACGAAACAGAGGCAATAATAATTACATCCCGCCGCTCAAACAGCGCAGATGTTGCCGAATGGCGCAGCCGATCAATCTCTTCGTTGATAGCAGAATCCTTTTCAATAAATGAGTCTGTAGAGGGTACATAGGCCTCCGGCTGGTAATAATCATAGTAGCTGACAAAGTACTCCACTGCGTTGTGAGGAAAGAACTCCTTAAACTCGCTATAAAGCTGAGCCGCAAGGGTCTTATTGTGAGCCATAACAAGAGTGGGCTTTTGCAAAGCCTGCACTACATTGGCCATTGTAAAGGTTTTGCCGGAACCGGTAACGCCCAACAACGTCTGGAATTTTTTACCTTGACGAAATCCCTCCGCCAGTGCTGCAATAGCTTCAGGCTGATCTCCAGTAGGCGCAAATTCAGATACAACTTGAAATTCCATGGTATAATCCTATCCGGAACCGCTCAGGCGCGGTTCCTTATAAAGTTTTGAATAAACTTTTTTATTTTGAGAAAAGCCTTAGACATTTTTCTATTGACATATTAGAATATAACATATCTTGGGACATGAGAGGAAGAACATCATGAAAGTAGCCGATAAGCACTTTGTTGTTGATAAAGTAAAAAAATATCTGGCCGAGGATATTGGGCCTTCTCGTTATATGGATAGTATACCCATCGAAGGCTGGCAGTATATAGAATTTGCTGCGGAAGAAGCGCCCCTCGGTATTACTGATTTCAAGGGAGTAGAAGGCCTATCCCCAATAGCTACAGGAGACAAATGGGGAGGCTATGACCGTACTGCTTGGTTTTCCGCCACAGTAGACATCCCAGAAGGCTTCACAAAACCAGTCCTTAACATAAAAATGAGCCCAGGCCAAGGTTGGAGCGCCACAAATGTGGAGTGTCTTTTATATGTAAATGAGAAAGCCACCCAAGGCCTGGATATGTGGCACCAAGAAGTATTCATTCCTCAGACAGAGGGCACTCTAAATCTGGTTATAAAAGCCTGGGCTGGCCTCCATGACGAATCAAAGCCGCGTACTTTCGGGGAAACGACTTTGGTAAATATTCATCCAGCCACAGACGAATTCTTTTATACAGCGACAGCCCTAGCTAATTCCATAGAACTACTAAATGAAAACGATCTTCGCCGCATAAAACTCACAAAGCTACTGCGGGAAACCTTCATTAAAATTAACTTCCAAAACCCTAAATCCGAAGAATATTACGCATCCATTGAAACCGCCTTAGAGTACTTAAACCAAGGTTTAACCGCGCTGCGCATCCCAGAAACAAAACCCACCGTCCATGCTGTCGGTCATTCCCATATAGACATGGCCTGGCTATGGCGGCTTAGTGCCACGAGGGAAAAAGCCTCACGCACATTCTCTACGGTGCTTAACTTGATGGAAGAGTTCCCAGAATATATCTACATGCACTCATCCCCGCATCTATATAAATTCCTGGCGGAAGACTACCCAGAAATCTACGAACGAGTAAAGGAAAAAATCCAGTCCGGCAGATGGGAAGCCACAGGTGCCATGTGGGTAGAATCCGACACCAATATCCCCAGCGGGGAATCATTGGTACGTCAATTCTTATACGGAAAGCGTTATTTCAAGGAAGTATTGGGAGTAGATACCACGGTGCTATGGTTGCCCGATGTGTTCGGCTACTCGGCAGCTTTACCTCAAATCGCCAAAAAATCTGGCATAGACTACTTCTCTACTACAAAAATCAGCTGGAACCAATACAATCACTTCCCATTCGATACTTTTAAATGGCGGGGCCTAGATGGTACAGAAATTTTAACCCACTTTGTAACTACCCCTGGTGGCTCTCGTTTTTACACATACAACGGCGCAATGGAGCCTAAAGATATCCCCGGTATATGGGAAAAATACAAAGAGAAAGATAAAAATGACCAGCTACTAATGTCATATGGCTGGGGCGACGGAGGCGGCGGCCCAACACGTGAAATGCTGATGACAAGAAAAGCCATGGAGGACATCCCAGGCCTGCCTTATGTAAAAACCGGAAAAATAGAGCCGTATTTCGCGGCCCTAAGCAAAACGGAAGACCTAGAAACCTACGATGGTGAGCTATACTTCGAATATCACCGAGGCACTTACACCAGCCAGGCTTTCGTAAAAAAAGCCAACCGTCAAATGGAAAACCTGCTACACATAGCAGAATTCCTAAGTATGCTTAGAGACTTAAAACTAGGAAGTACAGAATATCCAGATGAGACTCTAAAAGAAATCTGGGAATGGGTACTGCTGCTACAATTTCACGATATAATCCCCGGCACGTCCATCCGTGAAGTATACGAAGATACCCGAGCCAGCTACGAGGGTCTATTAACCCAAGCCGGCGGCCTAATCCAAGCTGCAACCACTGCCCTCAACGCGGAAATAAAACTAAACCAAGACTCAGTAGTCGTGTACAATAATCTGTCCTGGCGGCGTGACACAGCAGAATTGTTCCTGCCATTTAGCGACCGCATAAAGGAAAATACCAGCTTCGTGGATTCGGATGGTTACACTTTAGAGAGCCAAAAAACAGAAGGCGGCCTATATGTAATCTTCACAGAGCTACCTCCTCTAGGCTACAAAACCTTCGCCCTAGGCACATCCGGCACCACCCCCGCTGATGATTTCTTTAAATTAGAAGAAACGGAAGGTAAAACCACCCTAGAAACCAGTTTCTATGATGTGGAGTTCAACGAAAAAGGCGAAATAACAAGCCTGTACGACAAAATGGCAAAACGAAACGTAGGCAAGGGCAACCTCAACGCATTTGAAGCCTACGAAGACAAACCCCTAAACTGGGACGCATGGGATATAGACGTATTCTACAAAGAAAAACCCTATACTAACTTCGAATACAGCGGCCTGGAAGTACTAGAACAAGGCAATCTTATGACCATTCTCCGCCGCAAAATCAAACTAAACCAGTCTGAAATCGAGCAGGACATAATCTTCTACACCCGCAATCGCCGGATAGACTTCAAAACAAAGGTAAACTGGAACGAACGCCAAACCCTACTAAAAGTCGCTTTCCCATTAGATATCCGCTCCATGGGTGCCACCTATGACATCCAGTTTGGTTATGTAGAACGACCCAACCACTCCAGTGACGAGAGAGCCTTCGCCCAATTCGAAGTATGCGGTCACAAATGGGCAGATATATCAGAAAGCGGTTACGGCGTAGCACTATTCAACGACTGCAAATACGGTTACGACTGTAAAGACAGCGTAATGCGCCTTACTTTACTAAAATCTCCAATAAGCCCAGACGAAACCGCCGACCAAGGCCATCATGAGTTCACTTACGCCCTCTATCCCCACTTTGATACCCTAACAAGCTCCTATGTACAAACCCGCGCTGCTGAGTTTAATAGCCCGGTACTAGGCTTTGAAGTACCAAAAACCAGCGGAAGCAACTTTACAGAAGTCTCACTGTTACGAGTGGATGCCCTAACCCAACAAGATGAAGGTCCATCTCTTCATGTAATCGTGGACACAATAAAAAAAGCTGAAGACGGCAAAGGATTAATCCTTAGAGTATACGAAAGCAATAACCGCGCCCTTAACGAAGCGGTTATCCAGCTTGATAGTTGTGTAAGATTTACGGAAGTAGTAGAAACCAATCTAATGGAAGAGCCGCTACCGGAGCAGAACATTAGGGTAGATGGGCAGAGCATCATATTTGATATAAAGTCTTTCGAGATAAAAACCTTCAAACTTAGCCTGTAAGATTAAAAAAGCCCGCTGCCGCGGGCTTTTTGTATGCTGCCTCTATCTCCATTTTACAGGAGAGGAGGCATTTTTTGTTCGTGGAAATAAAGTTATAAGAATATGTGTAGATTTAATTGTTGAATAATAGAATTTTTTTATATATTAAGTATTGACACATGTTTGTATGATGAATATAATACATTCCAAGGCCTAGCAAAAATAGACAAAATATGATTAATATGGTGGTTTCGATATGGGCAAAGACAAAGATAAAGGCAAAGACAATGTGCTTGAGATGAGCATGGTGAAAAAAGCCAAGCCTTTAAGCAAGGTAGAAAGAATGGAACTTCGCGAGAAGTTGTATGACTGGAAAGACCTAATAGACCGAGGCAAGTTGGAGGATGCCACAGCCATGTTGCCAGAGTTAAGCAGGTGCAAAGGCAAATGGGAGGAAAGACCTCTTGATTTACTGTATCATTTATTTCTTGTGCGATACCATCGGGCAAAAGGGGATACAGAAGCCTTTGAGATTGTGATGGAGTACTTAGAAAGACATATGCGGGAGTTTGATGATGAGCATACTCATTATTATTATCGAACAATCGGGATTGTTGATCTTTTTGCACGACGTTATAAAGATGCAATGAAAGCCTTCAATAAGGCTGAAGAGGCAGATGGTTTTCGTGAATGGGTTGATAATGCGTTTTATTATGTCGTAGGTCGTTGTTTATCAGATATGGGTTATTCCCGTAGAGCAATTGAATATTTAAAAAAGGCGTTAGAGTTATTAGAGGGAGTGCGTAATCGTATCTATGAAGTACATATTCAACGGCTGCTGGCGTATGAATACAGTCGAGTAGATATGCATGACGAAGCACTAAAACTTGTTGATATTTTGCAGCTCACAGAAAAAGCAAAGAGAAATCTTGGAATGAAAACAGACGGCATTTATATTGGTTTAGCAAAGATCAATTATAATCTTAAAAGATATGACGATGCTTTAGGTAACATCGAAGCCGCTTTTGAGGAAACAACTCAAGGGACTGAACGTTTCATTGACTGTATGTATCATAAAGCCCTTGTGCAAATTGCTTGTGATAGGGTTGATAAAGGGGTTTCGTGTATAGATGAAGCACTGAATATGATTCCCGAGGACAGTAATTGGAGTGCTGTTTGGTCAACTTTGCTAAATGCACTAAAATATTCGGTAATGTTGGGTAATCCTAAGTCCCTAGAATATATGAGAGATATTGCTTTACCTGGACTTATGGAACATGGGCAGTATGCTGAGGCGATTGACTATTGTAATTCACTCAGCGCCTTTTGCTCAAATGCAGAGGATACTGTAAATGCACTGTTGTTCAAGCGTATGGAAACAGATATATATAAAAACTATTTAAGTGATCGTGTTGGGGAGGGTGTATGATGATTAAAAAATGCTTTATTTCTGTTTTAATTGTACTGGTATTTATTTTGAGCGTGACTGTTATCGTATCCGCAAGTCCAGATACTGGTGGAGGAATACCTCCAGCAATAGGGCCACCGAGAGGAATGTCTATCATCTTGACTGACGAAATCGTCGAATGTCCAGAGCTGCCCCCTGTATGCGTATACCCGACTGAGGAGGAGGGTGTATGATGATTAAAAAATGTTTTATTTCTGTTTTAATTGCACTGTTGTTTACATTGAGTGTAGCTGTTGTCGTATCTGCAAGTCCAACAACTGGTGGCGGTTGGCCCCCAGCCCCCCCTAGAGGGATGTCGATCATGTTGTATGAAGAAACTGTAGAATGTCCAGAGCTACCCCCTGTATGCGTATATCCGACTGAGGATGAAGCCGAGTAAACCTGTTAATGGAGGGCGCGTCTTATTAAAGATGCAAAATAATGAACCAGGAAACAAGCAAGGAATGTTTATTAATGTATATATTATTAGAATAGGTGCTCCGATGTATTAGTCAAGTTATTTATCTAATAAATTGATATGTAACATGCCTATACATTTTAAAGGAGGAAGGTTATGAAACACGCATCTCATAGGAAATCGGTAATGAAAAGAGTAGTCAGTGTCTTTATGACTGTGCTATTATTACTTTTGTCATTAAATGGTTCGGCACCAGTAAGAGCACATGACGATAGTACAGTAAGTGATTCTGTATATGTAGAAGATGGCGGCACGGTAAGTATAAATGACTTGCCATATGCAGACGACGAATGGCTTGATGATGACACTATGGAAATATGGGATGATGCAGAGTGGGCTTACTCTGATGACGAATCTCTTATGGTATTCGACTTTGATGGGTTAGAATGGCTAGAAGATTTTGAGTCGCCTTATGAAATATTTTTTTACGATGATTTGCCCGAAATA
>Ga0131853_10001434_pt1 | contig 42650 bp, 34 predicted proteins | sample TergutLab28metaG_FD_92764 | JGI IMG/M metagenome (GOLD analysis project Ga0131853, IMG submission 92764) | Labiotermes labralis P1 segment gut microbial communities from Petit-Saut dam, French Guiana - Lab288 P1 (version 2) (version 2) | ecosystem: Host-associated > Arthropoda: Insects >...
CGCCGTTTCGCAGAGCATAAGCATTTCCGCCAAGTCCTCTTCAAAAATAATTTTCGGCGTTTTTGCTATGTGAAGCCCCGCCAGCACGACCGTTTCGGCTTTGGTTGTTTTTTTGTCTATCATTATATTTTTCCCCCTTCTTTCTGTTTTTCAGTTCGCTGTCTTTTCCAACCTCATTTTCGCTACTTCAACAGCAATTCTTAATTTTTGCTCCAACAATTTTTTATCGGGCAATTGCGTCATATAATCGGCAACTTTGATATTGCTGTTTTCCAATTGCAAAAGTTCTATGTGCTCTTCGCTTTTTCCTGCGCACAAAATCAGTCCTATCGGCGGATTTTCCCAATCTTGCTTTTCGTATTTTTCAAGCCATCTTAAATAAAGTTCCATCTGACCTTTATATGCCGCTTTGAATTTTCCGATTTTCAGGTCTATTGCAACCAAACATTTTAGTTTTCTGTGAAGAAACAATAAGTCCAGGTAATAATCTTCGTTGTCTATAGTCATTCTTTTTTGACGGGCAATAAATGCGAAATCACTGCCGAGTTCAGCGATAAAACTTTGCAATTCTACCGCTATTGCCGTTTCTAAATCGTTTTCGCAATATTTGTCTCGCAAACCCAGAAAATCAAGAAAATACGGGTCTCTAAACACCAAATCAGGCGTTAGTTTTTGTTCGTTTTTCAGTATTTCTAAGTCGTGTTTTATAGTTTCTTCGGGCTTTTTGCTTATGGCAGTTCGTTCGTAGAGCATCGAGTTTATGCGTTCTCTAAACACTCGCACACTCCATTTTTCCATACTGCACATTTCAATATAAAAATCCCGCATTAACGGGTCTTCAATGGGTATTACTGCCAAAATGTGCGTCCAACTTAATTTTCGTATCAGCGATACGACAATCTTTTCTTCAGGGAAAACGTTGTAAAACTGCATCATTCTGCGAACATTTTTCTCTGCAAATGTGCTTCCGTATTCTTCCGACAATTCTTTGCATAAGTTAGATGTTACCTCTTTGCCGTAAACGCTTGAACGGCTTTTGTCTTGCAATTCTGCCGCAATGCGTTTACCAACCTGCCAATACAGCATAGTCATTTTCGAATTAACCGCAACGGCAACTTGAAGTTTGCTTTGTTCTATCAGCGTTTTTATGTCGGCAAATAAGTTGCCTTGGATTTCTTTTTTTGACATTTTGTCTCCTTTTTTCTGCAACAAAAATACGTTTTGCACAACATCACCTCTGCGAATTTTCGTTATTTTTCTTTTTTTGAAAGCGGAATTAAAATATACATTAATAATAACGCGAGGTTTTCTTGTTTTTTGCTAATATTCCACAAAAAAACATCAAATAACAAAACTACTATCAAACAAATATTATTTTACTGACTGCGAAAACAATGATTGTGGGCAAAATCCCACTTTCTGTGTATATTTCTTCTGGTTATCTCGGAAGGAGAACTGCCTTTACAGGTTGTTCTGCCTAACTTCTGATATAACCAATACAGATTTATTCATTGTTTTCGCAAAAAATATGAATTACTGGCAGGACAGCCTTTTTCCTCTGTTCTTGCTTTAACTTTTCAACTTTTAAGGAGGTTGTATTATGGGAAAAATTAGGTTTCTTAAAATGGCGTTAGTTGTGGTGTTTGCCTTGCTGGCGAGTTTTTTTGTAGCTTGTTCAGGCGGCGGAGGGTCGGGTGGTGGAGGTAATGGCGGTGGCGGTAATATTGATAATTCGCTCGTAGGGATTTGGGCAGAAAACACACCGGAAGCAGGTTATTTCTTCGAGTTTTTTTCTGACGGAAAAGGAATTGAACACTATATTGATTTTGAAGCAGGAAGAATAGAACAAATACCTTTTGAATGGTGGGTACCATCCAGAAATCAAATCTGTATTATTGGGGAGATTGAATTTGATGGCTGTAATTCTTACGATATAAGAAACGGTGATTGGATTTTTAAAGGTGGTATATATCAAAGAGTTAATTCTCTGCCAACATTACCGTAATGTGTTTTGAGTATCAATTAGTTTTTTTGCAGGGCGTAGAAAATACGCCCTTTTTCAGTTATTTGCGCCTCACTCAAAATCATCCAAGTTCAAAATTCGTTGAACGTCGAGTTCTTCTTTGCGGTAATTGTATTCGGTTTGCGGAAGAGAATAGAACGGGAAGATACTAATAGCATCTTCCCTGACATCGCACTGAAAGTTTGTTTTTCAACAGGGACAATCAGGCTCTACACTACAAATATACTATTTTTCCCGCAACAAATGCAAGCATTTTATTATTTTTGTGCAAAAAAAAACATTGTTTTCTTGAAAAGAAGGGAAATTTTAAAGTGAATTACGGCGATTGTGAAAGGCATTTATCTAAGTCCAGAATGGAAAAATATAAGCGGGCTTGCGGCGGAAACGAGGAAAAAGCGTTTGAGTTATACATACAAAATATTCAAGCCTCAAAGAATTTTTACGGCACGCTGAGTTTATTTGAAGTGGCTTTGCGAAATGCTATAAATGAGCATTACAAAAATAACTTAGAGAATGACGATTGGATTTTAAATCAAGCTGACAATGGATTTTTTACCGAATTTAATTCAAAAATACACTCATTTTCTCGGACTTCCCGACGATTTCTTGGAAAGCGTTGAGTCGCCTGTTGCGGATATTAAAAAACTGAGGAATTTTTTCTCGTCATCGGAAGATATTTTTTGAAGAAATGAGAAAAGGTAGGGAATAGTTGTGGTAGCGTATTGCATACGCCCTCTTTCATTTTTTACACTCTCACTCAAAATCATCCAAATTCAAAATTCGTTGGACGTCGAGTTCTTCTTTGCGGTAATCGTATTCGGTTTGTAGCAAAAATTCGATTTGCAACAGGTAGTTTATTATGTTGTTGAGCGTTTTGCTCAAGACCTGAAATGTCAGAAAAAGCCCTACAAGGACAAGCCCGCTTATCAAAAAGTGTTGGGTCATTTTTACCTCAAAAAAATTCAAAATTCAATGTTCTGTATGAAAAAATAGTTTTTGCCGCCGCAAGAAAGTATTTTTGTGGCAAAAAATAAAGCGAAAGGAAAAAATTATGGAAATTCTTAACACAAAAAACATTGAAGCACGCATATTGTTTTTGTATGAGGACGATGAAAAGCCCGTCGATTTTGAAGCAAAAGCAGGCTCGGTTGCAACCCGTTATGACGGCGAAAACGTTATAATTTACGCAGGGCTCGGCAAAGATAATAGCGATATGCAGGTCTTTAGAAACGCTGTTGCCGACGCGGTGCGCGCCGTAAATAAAATAAAAAGAAAAAGCGTAGAAATCGTATTGCCGCAAAAAAACACGGAATATGCAGCGGCGGCAGTCGAGGGCGCGGTGGTGGGGAATTACGCTTACGACAAATATTTGAGCGAGAAAAAATCCCGCGTTGAAAATTTGCACATAGATTTTGACGGCGCGGCGGATATATTGAATTCCGTAAAAATTATCGGCGAATGCGCGGATTTTACGCGTGATATAACCAACGATAACGCCGCCGTGGTCAATCCCGAATATTTGGCGAACGAGGCGAAAAAAATAGCCGAAAGCAACAAAAATATGACAGTGGAAATCCTTGACCACAAAGAAATCCAAGAAAAAGGGCTTGGGCTTTTGTGGGCGGTCGGAAAGGGCTCGGCAACTCCTCCGCGGCTTGCAATAATCAAATACAACGGCGACAAAACGAATGACAAATACAGTGCAATCGTCGGAAAAGGACTTACTTTCGACACGGGAGGGCTCAATCTGAAACCGTCGGGCTCAATGGAAACAATGCGGCACGATATGGCGGGTGCGGCGGCGGTTTTGGGTGTTGCGAAAGCGGTGGCGGCGCTTAATCCGAAAATCAACTTTTTGGCGGTAGTTCCCACTGCTCAGAGCGCAATCGGAAAAGACGCGTTTTTCGTCGGCGACGTTTATAAAGGTTATTCCGGAAAGACGGTCGAAGTGCTTAACACCGACGCGGAAGGGCGCTTAATTTTGTCGGACGCGATTTCGTATATAATAAAAAATTACGCTCCGACAGAAATTGTCGATATTGCCACGCTTACGGGTGCGATAGTCATTGCTTTGGGCGATACGGTCGCTGGAATGTTCTCAAACAACGACGATTTGGCGAAAAGAATCTTTGAAGCGGGCGAAAAAACAGGCGAGCCCGTTTGGAGAATGCCGATAAGACAAGAGCACAGAGAAGCGGTAAAAAGCGACATCGCCGATATTCAAAACACCTCGACAATGAAGCGTAGCGCAAGTTCGACGACAGCGGCGACTTTTATCGAAAGTTTTGTGGAAGATTTGCCTTGGTGCCACTTGGACATCGCAGGAACTTCGTGGAACGAAAACGCCGCCAAAGGAATGAGCCCGAAGTTCGCGACGGGTGTTTGTGTTCGGTTGTTGTGGGAGTATCTGAATAACAGATAAATTTACTTTTTCGATTATTTTCAAAGGCAAGCCGGATGGTTTGCCTTTTTTTTGTTGGCATTTAGTATTTTACCTAAAACTGATGAATGCAAATTTTCAAAGGAAACAAAAATGGCTCAACTTGCAACTGTGGCGGTCGTAGGTCGTCCGAATGTCGGAAAATCGACGCTTTTTAACAGGATATTGAACAGAAAAATCGCGGTTGTTGATGACAGACCGGGCGTCACCCGCGACCGAAATTATATGGACGCAGAATGGTGCGGCACGCATTTTACCATAATCGACACGGGCGGAATGGTGCCGCAGTCAGGCGAAAAAATGGAGCAGGAAATAAACCGTCAGGTCGAAATCGCCATAAATGAGGCGGACGTTGTTTTGTTTTTGGCTTCGGCGGACATTGAGCCGACCGACCTTGACTGCGAAATAGCCAAACGCCTGCGAAAACAATGCTGTGAAAAACTGGTTTTGGCGGTAAACAAAACCGAAGCGCCCTCTGCCGAGCTGGTTATGCAGAGTTATTGGAGTTTGGGATTGGGCGAGCCGCTTGCAATTTCGGCGCTTCACGGAAAAGGCGTGGGCGATATGCTCGATAAAATCGTCGAAAAAATAAAAGGCATAACAAAGAAAAAAGAAGAGATAAATTACGCCGTAAAAATAGCTGTTGTCGGTTGTCCGAACGCAGGAAAATCGTCGCTCATAAACAAAATTTTGGGCGACAAACGAATGATAGTCAGCGAAATTGCAGGCACAACCCGCGACAGCATAGACACCACCATTGACTACAACGGAAAAACGATAAAACTAATTGATACGGCAGGGCTTCGCAAAAAAGCGCGAGTAAACGACGACGTGGAATACTACTCAAATTTGCGTTCTATCGGCAGTATCGGACGTTGCGACGTAGCGGTTTTATTGGTGGATACCGCGCGAAAACTGAGCGAGCAGGATATGAAAATCGTGGCGCACATAAAAGAAGAGCGCAAGGGCTTAATTATCTGCTGGAACAAGTGGGACATCATCGAAAAAGACGGCAAAACCTTCGATTCTTTGGTGAAAGCCACCCGCGACGAATACAAGGACTTGGAAAATATTCCGATGCTTTCGATTTCGGCGATGACAGGGCAACGGGTCGCCGAGGTAATGAAATTAACGCTGAGAATTAAAGAAAATTCGCAAAAAATTGTAGCAAAAACCGAACTCGAAGACCAATTTTTCTCTTGGACGCGCCGAAATCCGCATCCATATATAGTAGGACAATCGGTGCGCTTTTTGGGTATAAAGCAACAGCCAAGCCCGTATCCGCATTTTGTAATTTTCTGCGCAAATCCAAAGCGCGTTTCGGAGGATTATATTCGCTACCTGAAAAACAGAATTTACGCGGCTTACGGTTTTGAGGGCTCGTTTGTCGTCATTGATTTTAAGGGACCCGGCAGAAGCGGCGCAAAAAACAGAGAGCAGTTTTCCGGCTACCGAGACGGCGGCGGTGATTACGATGATTATGAGGGAGACGATTAAAAAATTTCCGTAGGGGCGGGGTTTGCCCGCCCTAAAACGCAGAATCGAACGAATGCAGGGCGGGCAGACCCCGCCCCTACGTATAATGAAAGGAACGCATAGTGATGAAAAACCAAAAAACAATAGCAATGCTTACCTGTTATGACGCGCTTACGGCAAAAATAGCCGAGGACGCGGGTATCGACTATTTGCTTGTAGGCGACAGCGCGGGAACAAATGTTTTGGGCTACAAAAGCGTAAACGAGGTAAAACTCGACGATATGATATTCTTGACAAAATCGGTAAAGCGCGCCAACACAAAATGCAAAATAATTGTGGATTTACCGTTTGAGGCGGTTTACGAAAACAGCGAAAACATAGTTCTGAGCGCAAAAAAATTGCTTGAAGCAGGCGCAGATATGGTGAAACTCGAAATAGAAAAAGAAACTCAAGAATTGCTTAAAACGCTTACGGAAGCGGGCATTCCTGTCTGCGCGCATATCGGCTATACTCCGCAAACATCATATCTTGAAGTTTCCGTTCAAGGCAAAGACGCCGTTCGCGCAAGAAAATTGGTAGAATTTGCAAAAACCTCGCAACTTTACGGCGCTCAAATGCTTGTTTTGGAGTTAATCCCCGCAAATTTGGCAAGATACATAAGCGAAATTTTAAAAATTCCCACAATCGGCATAGGTGCAGGGCAATTTTGCGACGGTCAAGTGCAGGTTTGGTGCGACATTGCGGGCTTTTCTGAGAAAACGTACAAACATTCTCATTTGTTTGCAGATGCAAAAAGCGCGCTTTCGGCGGCATTTTCGGATTATGCGACGCAGGTGAAAAGCGGCGAGTTTCCGACGGAGGCGAATTCCACGCTTGTTGATGATGAAATACTCTTTCACACTCTCTGCCGCAAATAGTATTTTACCCATCAAAAGGAGAAAAAAATGAAAATAACTGTAATACCGATAATTCCTCCCAAAGCGGCGCAGGACTTAACTGCAGTCCCCCCCGAACTTTTGGCGAGCGTTTTGGCGAAATATTCCCGCTCTAATTTAGGAATAGACAAGATTTTGGAAGGCGTAGACAAGGAAAATCCCGACGCGAGCGTTGAAAAAATATTTAAATTTGTCGATTACGGACACGCGAGTATCGGCGGAATGACGGGCTCTATCGCAATTTGTATCGACGATTGTTCTATGTTTTTGGCTTATAAGATTTTTGAAATCGCGCAATTGGTCGATGGGCAGGAATCCAGCACCCGCTACATAAAAATGGCGCCCGAAAGTTTAATTTCGCCCGACGAAATCGGTATTCCCAAAGATTTGCAAAGCGAATGGAGTGAAGTTTTGAGCGAGGCGTTTGAAATTTATAATCGCGAATATCAAAAATTAGACGAATTTGCGACAAAATATCCCGAAAAACTACGGATTTCTCCGAATGAAAACGAAAAATTCCGTCAAAGAATACTCAAAAATTATGCGCTCGACAGAAGTCGCGGGTTTATTCCGTTTGCTACAAAAACTTCCGCCGCGTATCTTATGACGGCGCGGGTTTGGTGTCAAACGCTCAAGGAATTGGAAGCGCTTCCGCTTGTTGAAGTGCAAACTGCCGCTAAGGGAATTCGCGAACAATTGGCGAAAATCGCGCCGAATTTGATAAGACACTCGTTTGCCGACGGTGCGAGCAAGTATCAGGCGGAGCGTTTGCTTAATTATTCCGCCGAATATATTCAAAAAAACGGCGTTGAGACAAAGAATATTCCCGACGAGGTTTTTGTGCAGACATTCGACGAAAATCCCTCGTTTATGCCGAAAATCGACACCGTCGAAAATTCGTTTGCCGAAAAGACTAACAGATACAGCGTTGTCGGCGGCGACATAAAAAGACAGGTGGTGAAATTTGCGTTCAACAATATTGCAATCGCAGAATTGCGCGACCTAAACCGCCATCGTTGCGGAAATAGATTTACGCCTCTTGCGCCTGTAGGCTTTTATTTACCGCCCGAATTGGCAAACGAAAATTACAGCGAATTCTTTGAAAAATATTCAAATCTGCTTAAAAAACTTGCCGAGCGCAACTTGCATTATTACGGATATTTACTCGGAACGCAAGTTGCGTTTGAACACAGTGCGCACCTCGACAAAGTGATTTACGAAATCGAATTGCGAACAGGAAAAGGCGCGCATTTCAGATACGCCGAACACTTGGAAGCGGTAGCAAAGAAACTGATAGAAAAATCTCCCGAGTTAAAGCCATATATCCAGATTGGCGAGGCGGAGCCGGAGTAATAATTCAATTACGAATTACGAATTAAAAATTACGAAAGGGAAAAACTCGTAATTCGTAATTTTTAATTCGTAATTATCTTGCGTTCCAGCCAAGTCCGATAGCGGCATTCAGGGACAGTCCAAAGAACGGCGAAGTTTTTGACGTTCCGGAAACTCCCTCTGTTCTGAAATTCTGTATTCCGCCGTAAAGTTCTACCGTGTTGTGCTTAAATTCGTAAATTGCCGAAAGCCACGTGGCTGTTTCGCGGCGAACGTTTCCGTAGGGAATTCTGTCGTTGCGCGTTCCTAAAAGGTAGTTGTGATTGTAGCGCAAGTTTATATCTCGCTCTCCTTGACGAAGAAGCCAGAAATACAACTCTGTTCTTAGACCGATTCTTTCAAAATGACGACCGAGTTTTCCCCAGAAAAGCTGATTGTCGGGACCGAGCGGACTGCCTATAAACGCGTCTCTGTTCAGGTATCTTCCGAGATCGCCGGACATACTGTTATAAACGAAGCTGTTTATTTGTCCGCCCTCAAAAAATCCGTAAAGAATATTTGGGATATTAAATCTTGTTCCCGCGACAAAGCCGATAAGATTTTGTATGCTTTTGGACGCGTCGTCTTCGTCCATTTGGAAGTCGTCCACAAGTAATTCGCCGTAAATTTGCAGGTTTTTGTCTAAGAAATTTGCATAAGCATCAAGTCCGACCAAGGTATTGCTACCCCAGTTTCCGTATCGCCAATTGGACATTTGCGCATAGTGAAACGGGAAAATCGGAATTAAATAAGGAATTTCAAAAGAGCGGTTTACGCCTCCGTAGATTATTGCTTGTTTTAAGGCAAGTCCCCACAATTCACGATAAAACTCTATTCTGCCTGCTGAAAAAAATCTGTGTATCGGCATTATATGGTTATCCAAATAACCGTTGCCGGGCGGCTCTCTCCATTCTTGGCTACTGAGTTGCGTTGCAAGTCCGCGAATGGTAAAAGGTCCTATTTGGTATTGTTGATAAAGTCCGACAAAACCAGTATTGTAGTCAGAAAGCATAAGCCCGCCAAGCTCCGACGGTCCCCAATTATAGTATTCTTTTCCGAGTCCTATTTTAATGTATTCGTTTGGCGTAAATGTTAAAAATGCACGATATAAATCAAATGTGCTTCTTGACCCTGTATCGCTTCTGTCCCCCGGGCGCGCCCAATCTACCGTTCTGCCGTGAACCGCCCGATTATCGAAAAAACCGCTGAATACAAGTTGCAAGTAATCGTTGCCTATGGAGTCTATAAAATACAATATTACTCGTCCGCTTTGGTCAACATTTTCGCTGAAAGCAGCGTCCATTCTTGCCCGAAAAGTTAAATTTTGCGGTTCCCAAAACGCTGAATTTGTTTGCAATTCTAATCTGAAAACGCTGTCTCTGTCAGCAGTTCTGTGAATATTTGGCTGTAAAGGTAGCGGCAAATTTGCGAATGACATTGCCGCGCAAAGCGCCAAAAACAAAACGATTTTTCTTATATACATATTATTTACTCCTTAAATACAAAAATCCTTAGAAAAATACATTTTGCCGTAAATAAAAAGGGCGTATTTCTGCGCCCTTAGGAAAAATGGTAAAAATGTTTTTTATGCCAATATTTGTCTTTTTAAGTTTTCGATTTTGGAGATTTAGTATATTCTTATTTATACATCAAATTTTTTTGCATTTTTCCTCTTCTTGCGGTTTTGTTGGCGGCGCAAAACGTATATTATCCTAATAAATATGGAGGAGATTATGGAAAAAGAAAATGTAGTAATTGCCAATCCGATATATGACGCGGTGTTCAAACGTCTTATGGAAAACAATAAAATCGCGAAATTTCTTGTCGGGACTATATTGGATTGTAAGGTAATATCTCTTAAAGCAACTATTCAAGAGCATACCGACCCGAACAAAAAAAGCGGGGCGCTTACTCTTTATCGCAAAGATTTTTCCGCTGAAATACAAGATAAAAACGGTAATAAAAAAACAGTGATTATAGAAATACAAAAAGCAGGAAATTTTGGCGACATTCCACGTTTTAGAGATTATTTAGCTGTAGAATATGCAAGAACAGGATATCCGATTATTGCAATATACATATTAGGATTTAATTTGTCTGTCAATTCGCCTGCTTTTGTCGCATTTCCCGAATACAAGGATTTGCAGACAAATCAAAATTTAACTGTTAACGACAATTTTGTGGAACATTTAACTCACAAAGCGTATTTTGTGCAGACGAAAAGAATAAAACAAAGTTTGAACACAAAACTTGATGCCGTGTTGTCGATATTTGCACAAGAAAATTTTGCTTCGAGCGATAAGACGACTAAAAGCTTTCCTGCAGAACAAAATATTCCCGAAATACAGGAATTGCTGACTGTTTTACAACACGTGGCGGCGGATGAGAAAGTGCGCAAGGAACTTGAAAAGGAATTATATTATCAGCGTTATTTAGAGCAAACTTACGGAGAAAAAGATAAGAAAATTGCCGAACAAGCCGAAGAAATCGCGGATAAAGAGGCTGAAATCGCGGATAAAGAGGCTGAAATTGCGGATAAAGAGGCTGAAATTGCGAACCAAGCCGAAGAAATCGCCCGATTGCGCGCTGAACTGCAGGCGAAATTAGGCAAGGAAAAGCCATAAAGAAAGACAACAAATGCTTGATATTCTACAGCAACAAGATTTCGACATCAATCTCTTGTTAAAAGCAAATTACCATAATACCCTCTATACCACTCTACAAATTTTCGTAATCCTGTTTCTATGGGAGTATTCGGTTTAAAATCGAAATCGGTTGTTAAATCGGATACGTCTGCGAAAGTTTGATATACGTCTCCGGGTTGCATCGGTAAAAATTCTTTCGGGGCTTGTTTGCCGATAATCTTTTCCAAAGTTTCTATAAAATACATCAGCCGTTCAGGTTTGTTGTTTCCTATATTATATATTTTATACGGCGGTTTGGTGTTTTCTCTTTTAGGCGGACAAAAAAGCATTTTCTCTATACACGATACTATGTCGTCGATATAAGTAAAATCCCGATACATATCACCGTTGTTGAAAATTTTAATCGGTTCGCCGTTTATGATTTTTTTTGTGAAGCTGAAATACGCCATATCAGGTCTGCCATAAGATCCATAAACGGTAAAAAAACGAAGCCCTGTAGTAGGAATATCATACAGATGGCTGTATGTATGAGCCATAAGCTCGTTGCTTTTTTTGGTTGCGGCGTATAAACTTATAGGATTATCGACATTGTCTTTCGTCGAAAAAGGCGTTTTTTCTTGATTTCCGTATATAGAACTCGAAGAAGCATACAATAAATGCTTAACGGGATATTTACGGCAGATTTCCAAAATATTGAAAAAACCTGTAATGTTGCTTTCCAAATAAACTCTCGGATTCTCAATTGAATATCGCACTCCCGCTTGTGCCGCCAGATTTACCACTATTTCGGGGCTATAATCCGAAAATAATTTTGCAATGTCGTCATTATTTGCCAAATCGCCTTTGACGAAAGTGAAATTTTTATGTTTTTTCAAAATTTCCAAACGGCTCAACTTTAAGTTTACGTCGTAATAATCGTTGAGATTATCAAAACCTACAATCGTAATTTCGCTTTCCAACAACTTTTGGGATAAGTGAAAACCCACAAAACCTGCCGCTCCGGTGATTAAAACAGTCATTTCTTTGCCTCCGTATTTCTTTTATTCCTGCTTATCTAATAATTTCTTGCGCAATCTTGAATTATATGCAAATTTTACAAGCGTTTTAGGCAGAAGACGTAAAGTCAGTCGCGAAATAGGGTAAACATACAAATGTGTAAGTTTATGCAAAGACCAAATCCCTTTCATATAAATACCGAATTCTCTGAAACTTTTTGCATACCCTCTTCTTTTGAAAAACGCTGAATTTATTAAAAGACAATATAAAATTTCCGGCAAACTATCTATCCGTAAATCCTTTTTTAACGCCTGAAACCACAAGTCAATGTCTTGGCTTAAGCGCATTTTCAAAGAATAATTTATCTTTTCAAAAGCATTTTTACGAAAACAAACCGTCGGGTGTGCCAGCGGAGAGCCTTTAGCAATATATTTTTTAATATTTTGCCGCGGATACCTTTTTATATCAATTTTTTCGTCGTTTTCATTTACCTCCAAAATCGCTGTTCCCAGAATATCAACATCGGGATTTTCGAGCATATATTTTACTTGCGCTTCAAAACGCTTCGGCAAAGAAATGTCATCCGCGTCCATTCTGAAAACAAAATCTTCGTTTTCGAGCACATTTACCAATTTATTCAGAGTGCAACTCAGCCCTATGTTTTTTTCGTTTCTTTCGATTTTATAGACCAATTTGCAATCTGTAATTATCTCTTCCAATTCTTGCGGAATTTCGCCGTCTATTCCGAGGTATATTCGGATTTTTTCGCGAGGATAAGTTTGCTCGGCGATTGAATTAAATGCCTTTTTCAAAAGGTTGGGTTTGTCGTTTTGGTAAACGGACATTATTACGGCGACTGTCGGGAGGTGGTTAGGCATTGTGTTCTCCTATTGCAATACAGTAAAGTTGGCGTTTACCCGAATAAACGGAATCAAAGAAAACGTATTTTCCGTCAGGCGAAAAACGGGGATGCAAATCACAACGAGTTTCGCCTGAATATTTAAGCCCGTGAAAAAACTCCCCTAATTCTTTTTCTTCACTTGTTTTCAGATTAAACAAAAACAAATGTTGCATTCTTGCTTTATCGGGATAAGTATCTGCGACAAAACATTCCCCAAACACATTCGGGTGTCCGTCTCCCAATTTATTTAAGCGATTACCAATAATTTTCGTGAAATTTCCCGTATCGGTATTAATTTTGTTGTAGGCGTCTGTTCCGTCGGGAGAGCGCAAATAAGCAAGCACATTTTTATTGTCCGCCCAAAAGCAATGGCTTACCATCCCGTAATCGGATAATAACTTTAAATTTCCTGTTTTTGAATCCGCAAGAAACAATCTGTCAAAGCGTTTTTTTCTGACGTAGTATCGGTGTATAAAAATAAATTTATCACCATCGGGAGAAATCATTATATGATTAACCGAGTGAAGAGCGTCGCTAATGTTATTGCTCTGACCTATGGAACATACAGTTTTCATATCTACGAGAAGCGTTGTTTCGCCATTGTTGTAATTTACTTTCCATATACCGTCATTGGCAATATCGGTTAATTCCTTGGTGTTAAGCATAGGTAGAGTTCGATAACCATAATCAGGGCATAATGACATAAGGCGACGATAATTTAATGAAAAATAATATTCGGTTTTATACGAATCCTGAACAGGTTTGTCAAAGCTTTTCAATTCACTCAAAGATACCGCAGACCATACACGAGCGATATATATGTTTTTCTCCGCATCAAAATCGTTAAATATAAAAATGTCGTTCGACAGCCATTGCACTCGGCAACCCTGTTGCCAATTATACGTTTGTACAGGTATTTCCAGCAATGTTTTTTTTGTGTTAAATTCCTGTAATATAACAGAAATGCCTTTGTTGTTTTTAGGGGCGGTATTTGTCGGACACTTACAACTATAAAACAGTATATATTTTCCATCCGGACTGAGCGGCGTCTTGTCGTAATACCCCCAAAACGATTCATTGTTCCCGTCTTTGATTACCCGAATGGAATAATCTGTTTTGTGGTTATAGTTTTTCTTATACATCAGCCAAGATATGAGTTGATATGTTTTTTTCACAAACTGTTTTATCTGCGGATAATCGGCAAGCCATCGTGCGATAATGCGTTCTTTTTTTCCGAATTCGCCGGTATTTGTTGTTAAGGTTGAGGGTAAAACCTCTCTTCCCAAAAATTTTTCAAAGAAGTTCTTATCAATTATATTGATTTTCATTAAGTCAAAAGAACTATTCAGTTTTTGAGAATTTTCATAGTAAAATGATGTGCAAGGATTTTTATTCAATGCGTCAAGATATTGGTTATATTCGAGCCCCCCGCTATTCATAACACCCAACATAGCGCGTTCCTTATATTTTGCAATATCGTCATAAAAGAATTTATAGTGTAGTAAAAAAGCGGCAGCACCTTTTGTTTCAAAATTATACTTATATGGATAATTTTGGTGTATTCCAATTAACATTTCTTTAGAAAGTTTAATTAGTGAATATTTCGCAAGTTGTGGGCTGTTGGAAAAAACACGCTTTCTCGGACCTCCATTTACCCATTGACTAGAAAAATATTTTGCCAAATAATATGTGTCTGTATCAAAATAGCAATAAGTGTTCAATATCTCATTTATGCTATTAACTTTTTCAGTTAAATTGCCTTTGGGATACATATCTATCATCGGAGATAATACACTATTTATTTTGCAACTTTCTAGAAAATCAATATATGAATTTATGTTTTTTGTCTCTATGCTCGGATACATAAACAATTCGTCTGAATCAAGCACTAAATACCATCTGTTGTACCCCAAAAAATCTGCTACTTGCCTTCTCCACGCATCTTTTACCGTAGCATTAAAGGTTTCATTTACAACAAACAATGAAACATCGGCTTGCTCTTTAAGCCATTCAAATGTTCCGTCTTTTGACATATTATCTATATATGCAAAATGTTTAACACCTATTTTTCTATGATGTTCGACCTGTAATTTAATCTTTTCCAAATCGTCTTTTACCGCACAAAGCAATATTGGGTCATTTTCTTGCAATGTTGGCAGTGAAGATTTGACAGGTTTTACCAATTTTTTCCGGTAAGCATTTAGATAAGCACTTACAAATCCACTGCGACTATATGAAAATTGATAAAGTGCGTTCTTAAAATCCTTAATATCTTCATTATGTAAGTGTATCGCCTTATAATCACTTTTGCTTTTTTTTGTCAATCTGAACATTCTTGCAACACATATTAAAAGAAACATAGGTTTCTTAATAAAATTCATAGCAATCGGATTAGAGCTATACCTTATTTTAATTGCAAAGGATTTTCTTTCCATTTTATTTTCCTTTCTATTTGTTGTGAAACTGGCAATTTATACAGTTTTAGATTGCGAATTACAAGGCATAAAAAAAACATAGTTCCAACGGAGATGTATGCGTTTTTGAACGAAAACGAAGTATTGAATTGGAGAAAAAACATAAACGAAGCCGCCGCAAAGCCAACAATAGCAGGATTATGCGAATATTTTCTAAAAATGTATATTAAATCGGAAAAGTAATTAAAAACAAACAGCAAAAACGGCACCAGCGCAACAAAACCACCCATAACAAAGACATCTAAAAAAATATTGTGAAAATAAAAAAATGTGGAACCATGCCCAAATGCAGAACCTGTTCCATAACCAAGAAAAGGACGTTGCAATATGAGATGTATTGCCCGTTTATACCCGACAATACGAGGTTCTGTCGAAGTGTTTTCCGTAAGTCTTGTAAGCCTGTTTAATTGTTGAAGTTCAACAGAAGGCATAATAAAAATAGCAAAAAAAACAACAACAAGGATTGCAAACATAATTATATAAAGTTTATTTGACAGTTTTATCTTGTTGTTGAATGCTATATTACCTGCAATAAAAAGAAAGCCCACCAATAAAGGAAAAATAATGCCTGATCTGCTTAGTAATGTTGTAATCGCAAGTAATAAAAGTAAACTGCCTGATGTATAAAAGATTTTTTTCCAAATCTGACTGCTACAGCAAAATAAAATCGATAAACTATATGCGAGGGCTGCGCCGATAGGTAGGCTAACAGTCAAATAATGTTGTCCAAATTCTCGGCTTGTAGGTATTCCTATTGTCAGTTGCCAAACTGCTAACAATATACCCCAAATAAAAATAAGTGTTCCAACAACCTTTAATCTTTCGAGGTTAGCAAGGTGAGCTATGCAAAAAAAAGCAATAAGCAAATAAGCATAATCAATAAATTCATTTAGCGAAATATCTGTATAGTTTATCAGTTGTAAAGTCATTATTAAAAAAAACAAAAAAATTATACAAAAGCAATTTGAACAATAATTGTTAATACTACTCTTGTTGTTTAGGTTTAAAAGCATTGCGACAACTATTAAGCCTAAAACACCGACATTAATAATTGTGCCGGAATGAATAAGTTTTACTGACGGTATCGAAAACAGAAGAAACATCGATACTGCAGGAAGTATAGTTCTGTAGAAATATACAATTTGCTTGTTTATATATTTTTCTAAAGCTAACATTTTTTACTCTTACTTCGGTTTAATTTTCTTTAAAAACTCTCTGATTTCCGGGAAATATTCAATAACAGCCCTTAATTGCTTATCGTTTCCGCCTTGTGAATTATAGCTCCAAAGAGATGTTTCTGTTGCCAGTATAGGGTCAATAGGACGACTGCGAAAACAACTGTCCGAAATAACAACATATGGACATTCTGCTTCAAAAGAACTTTTATTTAATATTGCCATAGCCCAGAACCAAATATCATCAGCACAAGGGGCAAGTTTTAAGAATAATTCTTTGTTCGTAATTTCCTTATAAAAACATTTTGGCGGATATAGAACACCTGTATAACCAAGTGGGTTAGCGCATTCAAATTTGTCCACTGTATGCCCCCACTGATTAAACGAAAGCAGGTTGTGATTTTCATCAACTTTCATTCTTCTTGCGCCGTGGCATATAATTTTTCGAGGATTTTTCTTATGCAATTCTTTCAACTGCTTAAACCAATTTTGCGGATAATCAATGTCGTCATCAGCTGTAATTATGAAGTCATCGGGGAATTCCAGCAAAGCAGGAATAAGTTTTGTATATGACCTTATGTCTTCGCAAAAATGTATTTCGAGCCCTTTGGCGGTTAATTTTTCCATAATTGGCGGAAGATTTTTTTTGTCATCATATCCTACCCATAAGACTATTTTGTCGGGTTTAATACTTTGATTCAGAAGTGTAATTATTGCATAAGGCGCAGTTTCCGTTAAACGTTTCCCGTAAGAAGTCAGTGAAACAATGTATCGTGGAGAATTTGTGCACTCAAGTGATTCAAGTGTCGAAATAAGTTTTAGTTTTTGCCGTTTTGTATAATCTGCGTAAATATTTCTGTAGCCATCAAGCAATTTCGGCGGCAAAATAAGTTTAACGAAGTTTTTAATAATGCGCATAAATTTTCCTTTCATAGGTAATTCTCCTTTTCTTTTTTATAGTTATAAAACAAAATAGATTGTTTTATATAGTTCATACTGAGTAATAATGTTTTTATTGTTTTTTTTAGAATGCTAAATATCTTTTCAAATGGAGAAAACAACTTTGGTCTTTTCGAGAATGCATAAAACGATTCAGAAGTAAAAACGGTGTAATCATTCCCTGAAATAACCCAATGCGGTGTCGGGTATCCGTGCTTGGGGGATTTAATTTCATATAGATTTTCTTCTGTTAAAGTTCCGTTTCCTTTTAGTGAAAGCGGTAAGTTTTTACTGAAATTTCCGTATTCAAATTTGGTAGTAGCAAAGTAATGTAGAATTTTTGCTTTTGACAAATAATTTAATCCGTTTTCTACCTGACAATTCCAAATGCCGTTTAACTCTGAAATTGGAAATTTAAAATATGCATTTGCGAAAGCTAAGGAAATTTGATCCCCAAAAGATTTTTCGTCTTCAAATGAGTTCCAGTATTCATTCCATTTATAGAAAAAATCAGAATTTTCTCTACATTCTTTTACAAACAAAACACCTCCATTGAAATAATATTTCTCTATCGGTATATTATTCTTAGATACTTTTCTAAATTTACTAATAACACCTCTGTTTGTTCTTAAATGCTCAAATTCCATATGTCTGTCAGGCACAGCCGCCAATTTATAGCCGCAATCCCAAATACTCTCTAAGTTTTCGCAAATAATTGTATCGCTGTCAATATATAAAAAATCTCCATTGACTAAATTTCTCATACTTGTTTTTAACCGTCTGCTTCTGTTCTTTTGGCTTACATTCTCGTCAAATGTTTTTACAACAATTTCGTTTACGACATTTTTAAGATTAAATTTTCTTTCGTTAAGATTTTTATCGGTTTTGTCGTCAATAAGCAACGATACAAATGCGTTTTCATTGTGAATACGCAAACTTGTTATGCTGACAAACGCTTGTTCGGCGTAATAATCTTTGTCAGTTGATGATAAAACATACAAATATTTCATTTTATTTTACTCCTTAATTTATTTACAACCATTTGCTTTTCACTTTTACTAAGCCCTACAACAAAAACACTCCCCGCCGCCCAAACCAAAGCAAACGCCCAAACTCCCACAGAAGAAAAAACTGATTTTGAAAAGAAATAATGCAAAACAATTGGAAGCGAAACAGCAAAGAAAGTAGTTTTTGATATTGGCAAAAGAACATTCACAAAATATTTCCGAAGCGAAAAACCAAGTTGCATTTTTAATACGATTACCAAGTTAATAAACACAACAATTGCCTGTAAAACAATTGCCGTAATAAAAATATACACAGGCGATAATTTATTTACGCCGATAAAAACAGCACAAAGCAAAATAAGCAATCTGCTGACAATATTAACAACAGTTATCGCCCGCAGTTTCCCCACAGCCGCATTCGCCTGACTTATCGGATGTCCTAAAACTCTTTGCAACGCCTCCAACAAAAACAACTGTGCAAAAATCGTCGCATATTTAGGATAATCTCCAAGCCATAAATAAAGCGCTGTATCAATTTCCAAAATAAAAGGGAGTGTTAATATTAAAAGCAAATAAAAATTTAACCTCGATGATTTTGTAATTAAATTCCAAAGTCTTTGCCTATCATTTTTAGCATAACTCATAACAATTTGCGGTTGAGTTGCCGTTAACGCATTATTCGAAAAAGAAGAAATCGCAATAAATACTTGATTAGCAATTCCCTGCGCCGCGTTCACAATAGGACCATAATACAAATTCAATACAATATTCAACCCTTGAAATCTAATAATATAAGAAACAGAAGCAATGATCGAATAAAAATTATACCCCATCAAACTCCGAACACTCTCCCTCGCCCACGCAAACCGAACCCTACACTCCTCAAAATTCCGGCGACAATAAACAAACAAAATCAATTTCCCCAAAACCACAACACCCAACCACAAACCCGACAACGCCACCAATTTATCAAACGGCAAAACCACCAACAAATACACAGCAATAAGTTTTGCAACAACATCAAAAATGCTCAACTTAGCATAAAAACTAAATTTTTCGTGCGCCCTTATCGCCCCATCAAACGGAGCAAAAAACACCGCCACCACAAACGAAATCACCGAAAACTGATAAACCCAAAACGCCGCATTTGCTCTTTCAAGCGGAATAACAAGTTTATTCTGCAGAAACCACAATCCCACAGTTTGCGCAAGAATTACCGCTAAAACTATAAAAATAACGTGCAAAGAAAGCGAATTTGAAAAAATTTGTTTTAATTTCGCAAAATCGCCTTTTCCCATTTCCACAGAGAGAAACCGTTGTGTTGTGCTTGCTAAAGAACTCGTCAAAAACGACAACATTGCCACCACACCGCCGACAACATTTTTTATTCCGAAATCTTCAACGCCGAGTTGCTCTAAAATAATTCGCGTCGTAAATAACGACACAAACATCGTTATTATCTGACGAAAATATAACGCAAGCGTATTTTTCGCAATTCTCTTGTTGTTTTCAGCGTTTGTCGGCAAATTAACCTCGTTCATAACGCACAATTTTGTGCTTATGTTTGTTTAAGTGAGTAGTCTCGTTTATAATTACCTTTTCTTTGCGTATTTTTTCTGTTCCGAATACTTTTTGAGAAAGTCGTTCCAGCAAAGACGGGCGGATATGGGTTAGTGTGTAAATAATCTCATCGACCGCCTTAACTGTTGCGGCATAGTGTCCGAGCAGGCAGGAAAACATTACATCGTTGGCGACAGAAGTTTCGTCAAAAAGAATGTTTTGACGTTCTACAAGTTCTCTTTTTATCATTTTTGCCCACGGGGCGCTCCATAAATAACGTATGTAATCTTCGGCGTCTTTGGTTTTTGCAAGATAGTTGTCCACCAGCTTATTAAACTTAAAATTACGCGTTGCGGATATGTTTGTATTATCCGAATAACAACTGCAACTTTTGAAATAAACAATATCTTCAGAGGCGTCAGCTTGTGCAAATAAATGCTCAAACGCATTTTCGGTAAAGAAATCGTCGGCGTCGGCAAATAAGAGCCAATTTCCTTTGGCGTGTTTCATTCCGACGTTTCGTGCATAGCTCGCGCCTTTGCCTTCTTTATATGTTAGATATATTTCTACAAATTCGTCTTTTAAGTCGGACAAATCATTGAAATCGGCAAATTGCTCGTCGCTGTTATCATCAACGACAATTATTTGAATATCTTGCGTTCGAGGAATTGATCCAAGACAACGCTTTAATAAATCCGGCGTGTTTTTGTGTGGTATAATAACAGAAAACCGCACATTTTCCGCTTTTTGTAAGACTTTTTTTATACTCAACCTAAATCCTCCCTGTCCTCCCTATCTTTCGCCCATATTTTTGTATTTAAACAGAGGAACACGTATATGGTTGCTCTGCCGAAAATTCTTAACTTTTCGCCAAAAAAACGTCGAATATACCTATCGTCATTACAATACAAATTATATAGAGAAACAGGCAGGGCAGAACAACCCTACAAAGAAGTTATTAGCCCAATCTCTCTAACATTTTTTTGACGAAAAGCGGGCAGAGCCCACTAGTCGACGTTTTTTTGGCACTGGGAAAATACTATTTGTCTGTAGCGGAATGGGGAATTTCTAAGAATTTTTCCCCTAAAGCATAACTTTTTTACTGATTTCTATCATATCTCTGATGGATTTTTCGGCACTTTTCATAATTTGTGCGTCTAAGATTATTTCGGGCGACAAGGTTTCGAGTGAACTTGCCAGTTTTTCGAGAGTTATTTTTTTCATATTCGGACAGAGCGCGTTTTTGCTTGCCAAAATGAAGTTTTTATCGGGATTTTCTTTGCGCAGACGATGAAGCATTCCGTCTTCTGTGCCTACTATGAATGTTTTGGCACTGCTTTGTTTTGCGAATTTGCTCATTTGACCTGTGGATAAAATTTCGTCGGCGAGGTCGCAGATTTCTTTGGGGCATTCGGGGTGAACCATAGTCGCCGCGTCGGGAAAGCGGTTTTTGAGTGCAATGATTTCTTCGGGCAAAATTCTTGCGTGAGACGGGCAATATCCGTCCCATACTATAAATTTTCTGCCTGTGCGTTGGGCTACTACCCGTGCAAGCCATTGGTCGGGAACGAAAATTATTTCTTGATTTCTGTCGAATGCGTAATCTACAATTTTTGCGGCGTTGCTCGAAGTACAGCACAAATCCGCCTCTGCTTTAACCTCTGCCGAACTGTTTACATAGCACAAAACTTTGGCGTTTGGATGCTGTGCTTTAAGTTTTCGCACGTCGTCGGCGGTAATCATATCTGCCATCGGGCATCCTGCTTTCAGGTCGGGAAGCAGAACTATTTTGTCGGGGGAGAGCACTTTTGCGGTTTCTGCCATAAATACAACGCCGCAAAAAACAATAACTTTTTCCTCGACTTCAGCCGCTTTAACAGACAATTCCAAAGAGTCGCCCGAAAAATCCGCAATGTCCTGAATTTCGGGGCGCTGGTAGTTGTGCGCTAAGATTATTGCATTTTTTTCTTTGCGCAACTTTTGTATTTTTTCGATTAACTCAATATTTTCCATTAAAATCCCTTCTTTTTTCGTAGAAAATACAATTTTATCACTCGGCAAAACATATTTTTAGTTAATTACAGGAGATTTTTGTGGAAAAAGACATCAAAAAAGTAAAAAACAGTGAAAAAGTGGCTGAAAATAGCGAAAAAAAAGCCCGCAGTGAGAAAGAAGGCATTCTAAACTTCGGCAAAGAAATGGTTTCGGCGCTTATAACGGCGTTCGTATTTATTGTATATGTGATACAGGCGTTCACAATTCCGACGGGGTCTATGGAGAGGTCGCTTTTGGTGGGCGATTTTCTTTTGGGGTTAAAATTTATTTACGGCGCGCCCGTTTTTCCCGATATTCCTTTTGTGTACGAAAACTATTTGCGCTTTCCCGGATTTCGCGACCCGCAACGCGGCGATGTTGTGATTTTCCGCTTTCCCGGCTTTGAAAGAAAAGACTACATTAAGCGATTTGTCGCAGTTGCGGGCGACACGGTAAGCATTAACGGAAAAGACGTGTTTGTAAACAGTCGCAGACTAACGCCTCCGCCTAACGCACAGTGGGAATTCGGCGGAAATCTGCGACCAAGCGTTCGTTATTTCGATAATCTGTATATTCCCCGACGCGGCGATACCATAGACATTGCAAATGCGCCTTTGCGGGAATTTTTCTTTTACAAATTGCTTATCCGCCAAGAACACCCTCGCGCAAACGTGCAATCGCAGTTTAGGCTTTTGGTGAACGACAAGGATTACAGCGACTCCACAATTATACTGAATATTGACGGACGACTTCACCGCGGTATTTTTTCTTCGACCGATTTTCTTACGTTGGACAGGCATTCGGACTGGACTTTATACCAAAGCCACTTTAATTTGTATCTGAATCAGTTCAGCGAAGAAGACAACGTGCGAATTGAGCAAAGATTGTTCAAAAACGGACAAGAAATTTTGCTGTATGTTTGCCGCTACGACAACTATTTTTCGCTCGGCGACAACCGCGACAATTCGGCAGACAGCAGATATTGGGGATTTGTTAACAGGAATTTTGTGAAAGCGAAAGCGTTTATTATTTATTTTTCGCTTGACGAAAAAGTTCCCGCTTTCCTTTTGCCGTTGAAAATCCGATGGAACCGTCTCGGAAAACTAATACGAAATTGGGACGGCTACACAGAATAACGCAATAAAAATAGGGGAGCCTTGTATGATTTCTTTATATTTCCACATTCCTTTTTGCGAAAAAAAGTGCAATTATTGCGATTTCTATTCTGTAAACGCCGACGACGAGCAAATCAGAAATTATATTGCTATGCTTAAAAAAGAAATAGCGCTCAGAAAAACAAACGAAACAGTCGAAACCATATTTTTCGGCGGCGGAACACCGTCCATTCTTAAAGAAAGCGAATTTTCCGAGATTGCCGACTTTATTAAGGCGAACTTTGAATTGTCGCCGAATTGCGAATGGACTATCGAGGTAAATCCCGAAAGTTTTACGGAAGAAAAAGCAGAAAATTGGCTGAAGCACGGCGTAAATCGGCTTTCGCTGGGTGTTCAGTCGTTGATAGACGCGGAGCTTGGAATTTGCGGCAGACCCCACACAGCAGAGCAGGCTACGGCGATTTTGCAAAGTGAAATCCTGCAAAAATTTGCGAGCGTAAGTGTGGATTTGATATATGGACTTCCCGAGCAGACAGTGAAAACATTTGCATCGGGTTTGCAGTCAGTCATCGGGTATCCGGCGGTAAATCATATCTCCCTTTATGAATTGACAATCGCCGAGAATACGCGTTTTGAATTTGAGCGCGAAAAATATCGCTTTCCTGCCGAAGAAGAAATTGAAAAAATCGTGGAATATTCGCGACATTTTTTGAAAGAGTTCGGCTATGAGCGCTATGAAGTTAGCAATTTTTCGAAAGAGGGCAAACGTTGCCGTCATAACGAACAGTACTGGAATGGCAGTAAATATATGGGTTTTGGGGCGGGCGCGCATTCATTTGACGGAAAAAACCGTTTTGCAAACTATTCGGATTTGCACAAATACGAGCAATCATTGGAAGATAACATTCTTCCGATTGTTTTTTGTGAAAAATTAGACAGCAAGCGCAGGCGGTTGGAATTTTTAATGCTTAGCTTAAGGACGGTCAACGGCTTTTCGGTGTCGGGTTTTCGCAGGAAATTTAAGCAAGATATTCTTTTGCAGAATGAAAATTATGTCCAAAACCTTGTAAAAGACGGCTATATGATAATTGACGGCGACATCTGCAAACTTACAGATAAAGGCTTGGACATAGCCGACGGGGTTGCCGCGCGTTTATGAGAAAAAGGCGAAAAATTCATTTTTATGCAGTTTATTTCACTTTTCGTTTTGATAATATAGTATATTTATTACAATGCTAAATATTAATTGAGCAAATTAGACTGAGTTTGCCCAATTAATATTTAATTATTATTTAGGTTGGTCGAAGAGTTATGGGAATGCTTTTTGATATTTTTTATGGGCGGCGTTTTATCGTCTTGTTAAAAGAAAACAATTCGTTTTTTTATTCAAATAAATTACTTAACAAAAAAGGAGTATGCTATGTTTAGCAAACTTAAATTAAGCGCAAAGGTAACTTTGCTGGCAGGGGTGCTGTTGTTTATTACGGCAATTTTGGGTGTTGTGGCGGCGATTAATATGTATTCGGCGGGAAGAACGTCGGACTTTATCGCTTATGAAATTATTCCGTCGTTGGGCATTTCAATCCCTATGATGGATGCTTCCGATGAATTTCTTTTGAACTTTACGTCTTATTCGTACACAAACGATAAGAAATATACCGAGGCTATTCGCAACAGCTTAGGCGACATCGAAAGAGAAATGGGCAGAGCGCGCGAATTGCTCAGAAATGCAAACGACCTTCCGACTCTTGAAAGCAGTGTCGCTCAATTAGAGGCGATGTTGAGAGGATTAAGGGCAAGCTGCGATACAATGTTTGATTTGGGAGAAAGACAAACTCAGCAACGCGCTTTGGTAAGAACAATCGGCGCAAATATAATGACGTCGATTTTTAATCTGAGAACAGCAATGGATAATGATACTCGCGGACAATCTTCGCAGGCGGACAAAGACCTTGTGTTCTACGCTTTATACAGAAACGCCGACAATATTATCAATGTAAATATTTTCGTTCAGAATACGGATACGACCGGCGCCGCGGCTCTGCTCAGAGATGTCGGTGATCTTACTTTGTGCAGACAAATTCACTCTTCTCCCACGCTTTCAGCTGAATTCAGAACTTCTGTCGGCAGTTTGATAAGCATAAGAGAGTCATACGTAGCGGCTCTGGCGGAATATCTCAGATTACAAGCGCAAAGAAACGGCGTTGCCGGCAGATTATTTGTAAACCTTGAAGAAATGGGCAACGTTATAGATAATTTGGTAAACGTAACAAAAGATAAAGCGCAAAGCGACACGAGCGCGGCGGCAACGGCTTTGGACATAAGTATTTTTATAACGTTTACATTGTTGATTATTGCGGTTATTTTGGGAATTATTTTGAGTATGATTATTATAAACTCAATTGTAGGACCTATCAATCTCTCAATTCAGGAACTTTTTGCGGGCGGCGACCAAGTTAATGCGGCTTCGGGGCAGATTTCGGAAACATCTCAGGCAATGGCGAGCGGCGCAAGCGAACAAGCGGCAAGTTTGGAAGAAATCTCCGCTTCACTTAACGAGATTACATCTATGACAAAACAAACCGCCGACAACGCAAGAAACGCGGAAGCAATTGTTCAGGACAGCGTTCAAAAAGCGAAAGACAGCCAAGAAGCGATGAACCGTCTTCAAGGCGCGGTAGCGGATATAAGAAAATCAAGCGACGACACGGCAAAAATCCTTAAAGATATTGACGATATTGCTTTCCAGACCAACCTTTTGGCTCTTAATGCGGCGGTTGAAGCGGCAAGAGCAGGCGAAGCGGGTAAAGGTTTTGCGGTTGTTGCGGAAGAAGTAAGAAACCTTGCGCAAAGAAGCGCCGAAAGTGCGAAGAAAACAGCGGCGCTTATCGAAAGCTCACAGCAAAGCAGTATGAACGGCGTAAATTTGGCTGACGAAACAGCAGAGGCTATCGAAAAAATCGCCGAAGCGTCTAAGAAAATCGCAATGATAGTCGGCGAAATTACTTCTGCGGCGGATGAGCAATCTAAGGGCGTTTCGCAAGTAAACGTTGCAATCAGCGATTTGGATACTGTTACCCAGTCTAATGCAAGCGCGTCCGAAGAATTGGCGGCAAGCGCGGAAGAGTTGAGCTCACAAGCAATGTCTATGAACCAGTCGGTACGCGATTTGGTAAGAATAGTAAAAGGCGAGAAAGAATACGAGGCGGTAGCGAAAATGACAAAAACATCTCGTAGCGCTGTACGTAAACAACCCGCGAAAATTTCCTACACACCTACAGCTTCCGCTCCGAAAGCGGCGGCAAAAGCGGAGACCTTAATTCCGTTTGACGACGATAATTTCGGCGGATACTAATCCGTTAAATGTCGCGGGGGATTTGATACTTGTCAAATCTCCCGCTTTTTTTTTATTTTTTATTTATTATTTTATATTGAAATTTATTGTTAAAAAATCAGTTTTATATTTTTTTAGGAGGGTGGAGGGTAGGTTATGTTCAAGAATATGAGCCTTGGTAAAAGAATTGCAGTAGGTTTTTTTGCCGTTGTCTTTTTAATGCTGTTGCAGGTTGCTGTGGTCAGCGTAAGGTTGGCGAGTGTGGTCAAAAAGTCTGACATTGTCGCTAATGAGTTTAATCCCGAAGTTTTCATTTTGGGCGAGCTGTATGACGAACTTTCATCGTTTATCGCTTACGGAAATTATTTTTATTTGTCTGACGGCAGTGAAGAATTTCGCGATAAAGCATTGGAAATGGCGACAGGTTTTGCGACGCATATCCAAGAACTTCGCGATTTGTCTGCGGTCGCTCCAAACATTAAAATTAGGGGGCATATAGACGTTTTTGCAAGAAGGTTAGACGAAGCCGAAAGAAATTTTGCCGAGCTTATTGTTTTAAAGACCGAGAAGCATCGTCTTCTGTCCCAAAATATCGAGTTAAGTTCGCAATTCAGCGCAAATCTATCTGCCGCTTATGAGAGATTTACGGCAGTTAAATACATTTTGTATGATTTGAACGAGTTTTATTACGCGTCGAGTATGGCAGGCAGTGAAAACGCAAAATATGTTTCGGACGCGCTGTTTTTTACAATCTTGATTTTGGTGATTGGTTTGTTTATTGCGGTAATTTTGTCGATTGTTTTCTCGAAAATTGTGATAGACGCGACTTCAGGAACAATCAAAAAGGCGATTTCGGGACTTTCGGAAGTTGCAAGCAGATTGTCGGCGGCAAGCGACGAAATTTCGCAGGGCGCGCAAGGAATGGCGAGCGGCGCAAGCGAGCAGGCGTCGAGTTTGGATTTAATCTCGTCTTCTCTTAACGAAATAACATCAATGACAAAGCAAACCGCCGATAATTCAAAAAACGCAAACTCCGTTGCCGACGACAGCGTAGAAAAAGCGATAGGCAGTCAAGATGCAATGCGTCGTCTTCAGGAAGCGGTAGCCGAAATAAGAAAATCAAGCGACGATACCGCCAAAATACTTAAGGACATCGACGATATTGCTTTCCAAACCAACCTTTTGGCGCTTAATGCGGCGGTTGAAGCGGCAAGAGCGGGCGAAGCGGGCAAGGGTTTTGCGGTTGTTGCCGAAGAAGTCCGAAATTTGGCGCAGAGAAGCGCCGAAAGCGCAAAGAAAACCGCCGTTCTTATAGAAAGCGCGCAACAAAGCAGTTTAAAAGGTGTTAGTTCTGCAGAAGAAACAGCATCGGCAATAGAAAAAATAACGGAAGCGTCCAAAAAAATAAACATAATTGTCAGCGAAATCTCCTCTGCCACCGCCGAGCAATCCAAAGGCGTTTCGCAGGTAAACAATGCGGTAGCGGAAATGGAGCAGTTGACGCAATCGAATGCGAATACGTCCGAAAATTTGGCGACAAACAGCGATGATTTAAGCAACCAAGCAATGATTTTGAACAATTTGGTCGGCGACCTTGTAAAAATAGTAGATGGCGAAGCCGCATACGGAAAGAGCGGCGGCAGGATTGCCGCTAAAAAACCTGTAGCAAAAATCGCCTATAAACCGACAACAAATTTAACAAAGTCTCCTGCAAAAGCGGATAATTTAATTCCCTTTGACGACGATAATTTTGGAGCTTATTGATTAAAGATTAGTATTTCTCCGCACCCCCTTGACAGAGGGGTTGGTAAAATACTATTTTAGCCCCGTTATTTGTGGAAGACTAGGCTAATGGTAAGTCAGCGGTCTTGAAAACCGTCGCCGCAAGGCTTGGGGGTTCAAATCCCTCGTCTTCCGCCACTAATGGATTTCCAACGGAGGAATCGCGTAATGGTATCGCAGCGGTTTGCTAAACCGTGACCGGCAACGGTTTCCGGGTTCGATTCCCGGTTTCTCCGCCATTTTTTTTCTTTGTGCTTATGAACTTAATACTAATAAAACCAAGCGATTATATTGCAGAAAATATTGCAGAAATTTCAGATTTCCGCTTTGAGCACATCAAAGTAGTTTTGAAAGTGCAAATTGGCGCAATTCTCAAAATAGGGGAGTTGAACGGCAAAATTGGCACAGGAAAAATTGTGCAAATCTGCGATAAAAGCGTAAAATTAGAGACGGTTTTCGATAAAAATCCGCCCGCCAAAAATTCAGCGACGCTTTTTTGCGCTCTGCCGCGACCAAAGGTCTTTCGCAGGGTTTTGCTTAACGCTGTGTGTTTCGGTGTAAAAGAAATTCACTTTTTTCAGTCATTTAAGGTAGAAAAATCATATTGGCAAAGTCCGTTTTTGTCGCAAAAATCACTTGACGAAATTGTCGAAAACGCGCTTATGCAGGCAGTAGATACAGTTTTTCCAAAAATTTATTTTCATAAATCGTTCAAGATTTTTGTAGAAGATATTTTTGCAGAAAAGGCGAAAAGTTTCCCGTGCGTGGTGTTTCATCCGAGCGACGACGTAGGGGCGTATTGCATACGCCCAAATTGCGCGAAGATTGAGGGCGTATGCAATACGCCCCTACAGCGTGGTGTCGTTATCGGTCCCGAAGGTGGTTTTACCGATTATGAAATAGATATGTTTCTGAAAAATAACGCCAAAATTGCAAGTTTGGGCGAAAGAATTTTACGGGTTGAGCAAGCGGTAAGCGTTGTTTTATCGCAGTTTAACTGCGATAATCTAAAAAAACGCGAATAATTTTCTGTAGGGGCGGGTTTGAAACCCGCCCCTACGATTAGTCGGGGAATTGGACGTTGTGTAAGTGATAACGCACTGTTTTTGCGATAAATTCGTTTGTGGTTGTTCCGCCGTTAATTATATCGTGAAGCGCTATCATTTCATTCCAGAAAAATTGTATGCTTCGTGTGTTTATGTCGTTGCGGATATGCCCGAGGCGAGTTTCGAGCAGTGTGCGAAATCCTTCGGCGTATGCTCTGCGAAATGCGCGGTTGCCGACTTTTAATTCGTCGATTGTCTGTGCCATATTCCAAAGTAATTGAAATTTAATAATTTCTTCCGCTCTGTCGGCGAAATGGCTACTGTTGCCTCTCGCCAAACTCACTCTGAAAGACGCGCTTCCCGACAAATTTGAGCGCATAGCTATATTTTCGTAATTAAAGTCGATTTCGATATCACTGTTTCTTCGCGGGCGGTTTCTTAATTCAAAAAACAAATTTGCCGTATCGCCGGGGATTAGTTTGGGAAGAAACACTCTTCGCACATAAACGCTGTCTCCGAAACGTCTTATTTCCATTCCGTCGCGAGTCATAAGTTCTATTTCTATGTTGCTTGAATGCACGGGGGAGGCAATTCGCGGCGCCATTCTTTCAAAGCGCGACCGAAGTAAATCGGCTCTGTCTCTGCCGACAAAATACGCACGTCCGCCTGTTTGTTCTGCGACTGAAATTGCGGCAATTTCATCAAAGTCGTCGCCGTATCCGATTGTATAAACTTGTACGCCCAGTTTTTTCATTTCTTCAATCATTTTAGGAGCGTAAGAATTGCCGAAGCCGTCTTCCAAAGTTTCGCCGAGAACCGAGAACACAAGCGAGCGACCGCCGTTTCGTCGTCCTTGATTTTGCTCAAATTCATCGACAATCATTCTGAGAGCAGGCTGTACATCGCGTCCTCTCTCGGTGCTTAACTCCGTAAGTAAACTGTTAATTCGCTCTCGTCCCGTAAATCCGATTGGCGAAATCGGCAGAATTAGGCGGGCAAAATCGCTGTAAACAATAATGCCGAAAAAATCTTGGTCGGAAAGTTGGCTGACAAGGTGTCGTCCGCCCATAATCATTTCTTGGCGAACTGTGCCTGCAAATCGCTCGCTGACATCGATTGCATACAATACCTGAAGCGGTTCCGCACCGCTCTGATTGCGTGATGTATCGGTGTAAACGGTTATCATTAACGGGAATGTTTCGGCGTTTTGCGTCCATTCGCGGTATCGGGAAGTCGGCATAATTTCCAGCGAAAAAGCGCTTGCAAAAAAGCCGAAAATCATTAAAAAAATTGTAGTTTTTTTCATTTTTTATTCTCCTTCAATCTAATTTGAAGTTTCTGCCCAAATAAATTTTTCGGGCGTGTTCGTCTTGAGCAAGGTCTTGGGCGCTTCCCTGAACAAGAATTTCGCCGTTTGCCATAATATACGCTCTGTCGGTTATGCGAAGCGTTTCGCGAACGCTGTGGTCGGTAATTAAAATTCCGTATCCTTTCGCTTTCAGTTCGTAAACTACCGACTGAATATCCTCGATTGCAATCGGGTCAACCCCCGCAAAAGGCTCGTCGAGGAGAATAAAATCGGGCTCTATGGCAAGAGTTCGCGCGATTTCGACGCGTCGTCGCTCGCCGCCCGAAAGCATATAGCCTTGGCTTTTTCGCACGTGTGTAATTCGCAATTCTTCGAGTAATTGCTCTACTTTTTCTTTTCGGCGTTTTCGCGGAATGCTTGTTTGTTCCAAAATTCCCATTATGTTTTCTTCTACCGAAAGTCGCCTGAAAACCGATGCGTCTTGCGGTAAATAACCTATTCCGAGGCGCGCTCGTTTATACATAGGTATTTTTGTAATTTCTTTGTTGTCAAGAAAAATTTTTCCGCTGTTTGGGCGCACAACTCCGACTATCATATAGAAAGTGGTGGTTTTTCCCGCGCCGTTAGGTCCCAAAAGCCCGACGATTTCACCTTGGTTTACTTCGAGCGATGTCTTGTTTACGACGGTTTTTCTGCCGTAAACTTTAAGCAAACTTTCGGTTTTTATCGTCCTTTTTTCCATTATGCCACCACTTCGATAGTGCGCGCCGCGTCGATATTATTTACGTTGCCGCCTAAATCGAGTATCATTTGTATGTACTCGACAGAATGTTTGCTGATTTTTTCACCGGGGCATAAAACAGGAATACCCGGAGGGTAGGGCACAACTGCCGCAGTCGAAATTCGTCCTACCGCATTACTTAACGAAACACGCTCAGATTTCATTTCAAACGCCTCTTTTGGTAAAAATGCTCGTTCGGGAATTATATCTAAACGCAAGTCTTTCATAGGTAGTTCCGGTCGATTTTTGTTTTCTTCGTGAATAACGGAAAGCGCATTAAAAAGCGCTTCAAAGTCTGCTTTATTGTTATCCATTGTTGTTATAAATACAACATTAAACGCGTCGCAAAGTTCGGGGTAAACATTAAATCTCTCTATCAATTGTTTGCTTAATTCAAAGCCCGAAATTCCAAGTTTTCTGCTGTGAACTACAATTCGCGTAGGGTCAAAATTAAAAACATCGGCGTTTTGGTCGGCAATTGAAAGTTTAGGTAAATTTTTCATTTTTATTTTGAGTTCGTCTATGTTTTCCTGCAGTTCTCCGAGCAATTTTTCGCCTTTTTCTGCAACTATTTGCCGCGCAATATCGAGCGACGCTATCAAAATATAAGACGGGCTTGTTGATTGGAGCATTACCAGATAATGTTTCAAGGTTGTAAGGTTAATAAGTTCGGAATTTACGTGCAGAAACGAAGCCTGCGTAAGAGCAAGTAAGGTTTTATGCGCCGATTGAATACAAATGTCCGATCCGCCCTCCATTGCGCTTTCGGGAAGTTTTGCGTGAAACTTAAGGTGAGGTCCGTGCGCTTCGTCAACTATCAGCGGCAATTTGTGTTGGTGGCAAACTTTAGAGATTTCGCGAATATCCGAGCATACTCCGTAAAAATTGGGCGAAGTGATGAGAACGCCTTTTGCGTCGGGATTTTCGCCGAGCGCTTTTTTTACCGCTTCGGGCGTGATGTGAGCCGAAATTCCGTATTCTTCGTTGTATTCGGGTGAGATATAAACAGGAATTGCTCCTGCAAGAGTGAGCGCGGCAATCACGGATTTGTGGCAATTTCGTCCGACAACAAGCTTGTCGCCGTGTTTACAAAGAGCCATAACAGTTGCCAATATTCCGCAAGAAGAACCATTTATCAGGAAAAAGGAGTGCTTTGCGCCAAAAAGTTCAGCGGTTAATTCCTGCGCTTCTTTTATTATTCCTTCGGGAAAATGCAAGTTATCTGTTCCCGGAATTTCTGTGATGTCAATTTGTGGAATGTAATCTATAAAATCCTGCGGAAATCCTCTGCCGTGTTTATGTCCCGGCATATAAAACGATGTCGGTTTGGTATCGACATAATTTTTTAACGCAGTAAAAATCGGAGTATTTGCTTGCGTCGGCATATTGTTTCTCCTGTTATAGTTGTTAAATTGCAAAAAGGGCGGGCAATTACTCCCGCCCCTTTGTTCTTAAACGACAAAAACTTATTGCAATTCTTTTGCTGCTTTTACCGAAAGGCGAACCTTTCCTTTATCCATTCCTACCAATTTCACATCGACGATGTCGTCGAGTTTTAGGTAATCGCTCACGTTTTGAACGCGCTTGTCGTCGAGTTCGGAGATGTGAACAAGTCCTTCTTTGCCCGGCAAGTATTCCACAAATGCGCCGAAATCAACGATTGACTTCACTTTTGCGGTGTATGTTCTGCCGATTTCGGGCTCTTCCATTTGCGCGTCTATCATTTTGAGAGCCGCTTCTGCGTTTTCGCGAGTTTTGCCCGCAACTTGCACTGTTCCGTCTTCTGCAATATTTATGGTTGCGCCCGTCGCTTCTTGCAATGCTTTAATGTTTTTGCCTCCGGGTCCTATAAGTTCGCCGATTTTGCTTTCCGGAATTTTGGTTGTCAATATGCTTGGCGCAAAATTGCTTACGTTTTTACGCGGAGCCGAAATCGTCTTGTTCATAATGTCCAGAATGTGCATTCTTGCATCACGAGCCTGAGCCAATGCTTCACGCATAAGTTCGGGCGTAATTCCGTCGATTTTTATGTCCATCTGAATAGCGGTAATACCTGTAGAAGTTCCTGTTACCTTAAAGTCCATATCGCCCAAATGGTCTTCCGTTCCCAAAATATCGGTCAAAATCGCTGTTTTGTCGCCCTCTTTAATAAGACCCATTGCAACGCCCGCAACCGCCGCTTTAATCGGAACACCCGCAGCCATAAGCGCAAGCGAACCGCCGCAAACAGAAGCCATCGAAGAAGAGCCGTTCGACTCCAGAATTTCGCTGACAATGCGGACTGTGTAGGGGAAATGCTGCTCGCCGGGGATTACGGGTGCAAGCGCGCGTTCCGCCAAGTTTCCGTGTCCGATTTCACGTCTGCCTACGCTTCCCAGTCTTTTGCATTCGCCAACCGAATACGGAGGGAAATTGTAGTGCAAATAGTAGGTTTTGCGATAATCTCTTTGCAAGCCGTCGATAATTTTTTCGTCGGACTTAATTCCGAGTGTGCAGGCAGCCAAACTTTGCGTTTCGCCTCTTGTGAAGACAACCGAGCCGTGCGCTCTGGGCAAGAAATCCAATTCTATGTTGATAGGACGAACGACATCCAAACCTCTGCCGCCTATACGTGCGCGCGTATCCAAAATGGTGTTGCGCATATCGGTATATTCGAGGTCTTCAAAAGCCGCTTTAATGTCTTTTTCTTGCTCGGGATATTTTTCCGCAAGAGCCGCAACCGTTTCTTTTTTGAGTTCGCCGACTTTTCCGTAGCGCTCTTCTTTTATTCCCAAGAACGAATATTCGTGCAAACGTGCGCCTACATATTCCGCAACGTCTGCGTCGATTTGCTTGTCTCTGCCTTCGGGCGCGGTGTATTCGGTCGGTTTTACTCCCATTTCGGCGAGCAATTCTTTTTGCATATTAACGAGAGTTTTGATGTGCGAATGCGCAAACATAATCGCCTCAATCAAATCTTCTTCGGGGAGCTCGTAAGCGCCGCCCTCGACCATCATAATTGAGTCGGCAGTACCTGCAACAATGAGTTCCAAGTCGCTTTTTGCCATTTGCTCAAGAGTTGGGAAAGCAATAAGTTGTCCGTCAACTTTTCCGACGTTTATACCCGCCAAAGGCTCGTTAAACGGCAATTCTTTCGACATGCAAAGCGCGAATGACGACGAAATAACGCCGCAAGCGTCGGGTTTATATTTGTCGTCAACCGAGATAACCGTGTTTACCAATTGCACTTCTCTTACATAACCCGCAGGGAAAAGCGGGCGAATTGGACGGTCGATAATTCTTGCGGTCAAAACCTCGTCGTCGGACGGCTTGCCTTCTCTTTTGAGGAAGCCACCGGGGATTTTACCTGCCGCGTATGCTTTTTCTATGTATTCCACCGTTAAAGGGAAAAAATCCTGCCCCGTAGCCTCGGGTCCCGCGCAAGCCGTTGTTAAAATCATACTGTCGCCTATGCGTACAGTTGCCGAGCCGCCTGCTTGTTTTGCAATTCTGCCCGTTTCTAAGGTGATTTCCGCATCACCGATTTTTACTGTCTTTGTGTGAATAGCCATTCACATCTCCTTAATTAAATATATAAACTGCTGTTTTCGGGGGTAAAAATAATATTTGCCAAAGGGAAATGCGTTGTTGTGATGTAAATAATGCTATTTCAAAACATTAAAGCCTAAGATTTCCAACTCGTTCCTCAATTTTTCGGGAGCATTTTTTATTGAGTAATGCTTAAATTCAAGGCGTTTTTGATAGTTCTGCCGCAATTTTTTAAACATTTTCTTGCGATTTTCGACATCTTTTTCACTCAAAATGCACTCAAAACTTCGCGTATCACAGTCCAATGGGCAACATTTCAGCAAAATTTCGCTTATCGAATTACCGAATTCTATGGTTCGCGTTTCAATTTTTGCAAAAACCTTGCTTTCAAAATCGAAAATCGGCATTTTTGAAAAATGTGCGCAACACGCGTCGTAAATCATTTTTGTTCCGTTGATTTTTCCGTCGAACGAATGTCCTGCGATATGCGGGGTGTGAAACATACAATTTTTTGCCAAATCTATATTTATGTCGGGTTCATTTGCCCAAACGTCGATTACGGGCGCTTCCATTTTGGGGCTCGCTTTAAGAAGGGCTTCTTCGTCGCAAACCGTGCCTCTGCTTGCCTGAATTAAGAGCGCGCCGTCTTTGATTTTCGCGAAAAATTTGCCGTCGAGCAGATTTTGTGTTTTGTATTCGCCCGATTTTGTCAGCGGGACGTGAACGGTTATAATGTCGCTGTTTTGAGCAAGGAAATCTAATGATGAAAATCCTTTTTCGCCTGTCTTTTCGCGAATAGGGTCGTTGAGAATGGTTTTTATTCCGAGATTTTTCAGGATTTCGGCAAGCATTCCGCCGATATTTCCGACGCCGATAATTCCGACTGTTTGGTTTTGAGGCAGTAGTCCTTTTTTTTCGCAAAACGCGTAAATTGCCGTTAATGCGTATTCGGCGACGCTTCTTGAATTACAGCCTGTCGCCGCCGAAAATGCTATGTCCGCTTTTTGCAGATATTCGGTGTCGATGTGGTCGGTTCCGCCTACCGCGCTTCCTACGAATTTTATATTTGTGCCCGAAAGCAGATTTTCGTCGATTTTTGTTGTGGAGCGGACAATTAACGCGTCGAAATCGCGAATGTTTTCGCAAGTTAAGTCCTTTTGCTCGAATAATTGCGCTTCTCCAAGCGTTTCAAACGCCTCTTTTGCGAATAAAATATTTTTGTCAATTGCGATTTGCATGAGTTCCTCCGAGGCAAAAATAATTTATGTGCAGTATCTATTGCGCCGAGAGAGGGAAATATTGTATTTTAAAGCGAACTTTTATGAAAGGAAACACAAATGAACCTTGACTCGGTTATAAGAAAAGTGCCGGATTTCCCAAAGCAGGGAATTTTGTTTTACGATATAACATCGGTTTTTATGAACCCGCAGGCGTTGGATTTTACAACAAAAAGAATGCTTGAAGAATTTGAAAACGACAAGATTGACGCGGTGATTGCCGTGGAAAGCCGCGGCTTTGTTATGGGCTCAATTTTCGCCAAAGAAAAGAAAGTTCCGATGATACTTGCCCGTAAAAAAGGCAAACTTCCGTGCGAAACCATAGAAGAAAGTTATGAACTCGAATACGGCTCGGCGACTTTGGAAATTCATAAGGCAGATATTGAAGCAGGCAAAAATTACCTTATTATAGATGACTTGATTGCGACGGGCGGCACATTGGAGGCGGTTGCCAAAATGGTGGAAAAAAGCGGGTCGAATGTTGCAGGCATATTTTCGATAATCGCGCTTCCTTTTTTAGGTTTCGACAAGAAAATCGGAAAATATAAAACTGTAGTATTGCAGGAATATCACGGAGAATAACGCGTTTTGCGCAAAGGGTATAAGGAGGATTATTTATGAATAAGAAAATTATTTTATTTTTAATTTCGGCGGCGACAATTTTGCTCGCAAATCCGAGATTTTTTACGGAAAACAGAGATCACGACTGGGGAACGGTTGAGATGGGCGACAGAATTTTACGCCATACGTTTCAGGTGGTGAACCAAGGAACCGACACTCTGCGAATAAACAGTATTCGTCCGAGCTGTGGTTGCGCGGTTGCCAAATTCGACTCGATAATCGCTCCCGGCAGAACGGGCAGAATTGTCGGCGAATTTAATATGAGAGGCAGAACAGGTATGCAAAGAAATTCGCTGACCGTTATTTCAAACGACCCCGAAGAGCCGCAAATTCGTCTGACTATGGCTACTTTTATTACAGCGCCCCTCGATATTGTCCAGAGATGGATGAGTTTGCATTCCGACAGAGGCAGAGTGCGCGGAACTGTGTCATTTTTGACGCAACAGACTAATTTTGTCATAAATTCTGCGCAATATACGGCTAACACCGACCGTGCCGACGCTATTGTGGTAAGTACGACCCAAACAAGCAGAAGCGGTCCCGATGAAAACGGCAATTTCAGATACGATTTTGACTTTCATTTTGTCCGAAATGTCGATAGATTTGAGAACGGAACCTTGACTTTTAACACAAACGTTTCCGCAAGACCGACAGTGTCTTCAAATATTTCGATTGAACCGCTTAGAGACGCAGTATATTGATTTTTCTAAGGACATAAAATTAAAGCAGTGAATACATTCACTATAAACTTCAGAGGAAGAAAGGCGGTTAAATTGCTGAATTTTATTATAGACAAAATAAAAAAATGCGACGGCAAAAAGTCGGCGCCACTCGACAATAAAGAAAGCCGTTCGCCCGATTGGCAACCCGACTGCATTGATGTTAGGGAGGGAACAATGCGCTTCGGCAATAATTTCAAATCGTATTTGAGGATTTTGAAGTCGTTTTGCGAAAACATTTCCGAACTTACAGAAAAAATCAAAAATCCGACAGCGGAAAACCTGTCGGATTACGCAATAAGCGTTCACGGAATAAGAGGCGGTTGCCTTGCTATTTCGGCAAACACTTGCGTAGCGCGGGCTCAAGAATTGGAACTTGCGGCAAAAGCAGGAAATCTGGACGAGGTCTTACGCAAAAACGGCGAGTTTATCGAACTCTTGGAAGAAACGATTACCCAAATTAAAGAGTTTACAGAGCTTAAAGAAAAAGAATAGTTTTTATTTGAGTTTTTGAAGAGTTAACTCCTTGAAAATCGAAAAAACGGTTTCTTAATTTTGGCGAACATTGTTTGCCAAATCTCTAAAATACCATATTTCCACAACCCCACCCCCGCTACAAAAAAACGACCGTTTTTTTGCGTCGTTTCATAATATACTAAATGCCTGTAAATAAAGCAAGGGTTTTATGAAAAATCTTGATAAAAAAACGCTACAAAAAAACGGTGGTTATTTTGTAGCGTTTTGGTTTTGTTTCCGTGTCCCAAAGAAACTTAAAAAAAGGAGTTTGTAGTTATGGAAAAGTGGAAATTGACGGCTTTTCTGGCATTGGCGAGTATTTTGTTTTTATTGATTGCTGCGGGATGCAGCAACGACGACGGCGACAACAAAGAACAGGAAGAACAAATGACTGTTCCTCAAGCGCCGCCGACAGTGGACGGTATCGGTGAATTAACAAGGGGTGAAGACATTCCTACAACAGTGATTCCTGCAAATGCGACTGTTAATACTCGCGAAGTGCAGGAGTTTTTAGATTTGTATAGGGCTACCATAGGTATGGGTGGTATGAGATTGTCGGCGGGTACGTCGGGGAGAGCGGCGCGTTCCGCAGCTCAAAGGACATACGTCGTTAGAGGCGATATTTACGGCGGCGTGAGAGTAACGCACGAAAAAGCGGGTATTATCAATACGGGTAATTACGAGTTTGAAAGTATCGGCAACGAGTTTTTCGACTTTTCTAACGCGGATGGCTTGTATTTGGGCGGCTCGGTTGGGTATTTAATTACCCAAACAAAAAATGCGAGCAGTGTTACAACAACACAAAGAGTTAACGGAACGGTACGCTTTAACGGCGCGTTCAGAGGTGAAATTGCATTTAATAACCTTGTGGTTGAAAACGGGCGTTTAATAAGCGGAACATTCCGATTGATAAGCGGAGGCGCAACTGTAGATCTCCCTGTCGATTTGCTTGAAGATTTTATTTTCTGGGAAGAATTTGAGACTACCCCGAACATTCCTCAACCGACATTTGTTCCCGTGACAAGGATTAATGCTGATATTCCGACTACGGTAAGAGCAGGTAGCACTCTTGCTTTGCTTGCAAGCGTTTCTCCTATGGAAGCGACAAACAGAAGAATAACCTGGACGGTTGATGGTGGCGCAAGCATAAGCGCGCAAGGAGTAATTACCTTTGGTCAGGTACCGCCTTCAAACGGTATCGTTAGGATAACGGCGACTATTCCGAACGGAAGAGCAGAAAGCGGAAGCTCGGAAGCCGCCAATTATACTCAAAATTGGCCGGTAAGAGTAGTTGCCGCAAACGAGTTTGTTCCTGTCGAGACTATAAGATTTCCGATTCCGGATATCGTAGGGCAAAATCATACTCTCGTATTTTCGCTTGATCCTGCGAGAGTTCTTCCCGAAAACGCGACAAACAGGCAAATAACTTGGACTGCAGAGGGAGCAACTTTGCAAACAACTGCCGGTGTAGTTACGGGAATTTTATTTGACACGCTCGGAAGAGCAACAATTACTGCAACGATAGCCAACGGAGCAGCGCAAGGCAGAGATTATGTGCATCCTTCTTGGGACATATTGGTGGAGGAGAGAATAACTCCTGTAACCAACATAAACGCAAATATTCCGTCGGAAGCTTCTGTGGGAAGCGTATCTACGGCAAATGTTTCCGTTATTTCCGCCGCCGCGACTAATCAGGAAATTGTTTGGACAATTTCTCCGGCGGACATCGGTACAATAATCAATACTCAAGGTACTGCCGGTGGTAACGCAGGTATTGTGATTCAGTGGCATTCCGCGGGAACAGCCAGAATAACCGCAACAATAGTAAACGGAACTGCACAAGGCAGAAACTACACGCAGACTTGGAGCGCGACAGTGGTCGCAGGCGATACTCTGCCGACTTTCGTTCCTGTCAGAGAAATAAGAGCGGACATTCCGCAAACTATTACGTCCACGGGAGGAAGAATAGACCTTAGCACCGCAACGGTCTTGCCAGAAAATGCTACCAATCAAAACATAGTTTGGACTGTGCCGACGGGTATTACGGGAGTACGGATAGTAGGTGAAGCAATTGTTTTTGAGCCGCCTCTCCTTATAAACACGAATATCGCGATAACAGCGATGATAGCGAACGGAACAACTGCGACCGGAACACCGACCGACGGAATTTCAGGCAATTACATACAGACTTGGTCGATAACGATAGTTGACGGCGGCGATCCGGACTTTATCCCCGTTGAAGACATAATAATCAATCACCCGGCAGAAGTGCAACAGGGGACATCATCAACATTTATTGTTAGAGTTATTCCCGAAAATGCGACAAACGCTCATTTGTTGACAGTGTCGGTTGAGCCTGAGACTGTAGGACGACTTGTGCAAGGTGGAAGCGCCAATATAATAACGTGGCTTGCGGCAGGAACTGCGACAATTACCGCTTCAATAGGGGACGAAACAGGAGGTATGACAGCTTTCTTGCCTGTAAGAGTATTACCAAGCGGCGGCGACGATGATTCGACGTTTGTTCCTGTTGAGAGCATAGACGCAGGAAGATTTATTCCGCAGACAATTCAGCCCGGTTCTCACCGAATAGTTGTTCGCAGTTCTGAAGTTTTGCCGGCAAATGCTACTAATAAAAACATAGTTTGGAGCGTTCTCGATATGAATAACAATCCGCTTGTCGGAGCGCAAGTCGAAAACAACGAAACAGTTGTTTTACCTGCCACCGTTGCTGTTCCCAATCTAAGTTTTATGATAGTAGCGACAATTGCAAACGGAAGAGCGGAAACAGGCGCAAACACAGATTTCACGCAAACTTGGACAGTGAGGGTAGTCGGCGGTGGCACGGATCCCAGACCGAGTATAACTGCAGACATTCCGAGCACGATTACTCTGACAACTCCGAGAACTACGGGCAATTATCCATTTCAGGTTGTTCTTCCTGCCGGTGCGACGTATATTGGAATTGAGTGGATGAGTTCTGATCCGAGTATCGCCGCTATAGTTTCCAATCCTGCCGGTATTCCCGGAGCCACAGGTAATGCAGTTAGTATCAGCTGGCTTTCTGCGGGAGATGTTACAATAACAGCAACAGTCATTTACCAAACGACAGCCGACGGAGAAATGGTAGATAATGCTATTACGGAAAGTTGGAATGTAACCGTACGAGACGCAGGTAGCGGTACGGGCTTTGTTCCTGTCACAGGAATACGATTAGCCACTACCGCAATGCCTTTCCCGACGCAAGCTCAAATGGGGACTTCTACAACGGCTATATTGGTGAATATTGAACCGCGAGGCGCGGCAACTATAGGCGATATACGATGGACTGTTAATCCGCAAAACGCAGCTGTTATACAACCGGCTGCTGACGGTAGTAATTTAATTACTGTCAATTGGCAAACTATGCCGAATGCAGGACCTGTAACTATAACAGCGACAATACCAAACGGAACATGGAGCGATGACGGCAATAGTCGAGTTGATTATACGCAGGATTGGGTGGTGAATTTAACGCTTCCCGGCGGTGGTCAGCCGAACGTTGTTCCTGTTGATACGATATTATTTCAAGGGTTTCCGACGACAGCGCAATTAAATCAATCGTTTCATCTTGGGAATGCGCAAGTTTTTCCTCAAAGCGCGAACAGACAAATTTCTTGGAGCGCCAACAATGCAACCATAAATCAAGTTGCAGGCAGCAATAATCCTACAGTAGTTTTTGACAGATTGGGAACGGCTGTAATAACCGCGACGATTGCGGGAGGAGCGCTGTCCGGCGGAGTTGCAATCGATTACGTGCAGAGTTGGACAGTGACGGTAGTCAGCGGCGGTGATGGCGGTGATGATCCGACTGACCCTACTATAGATGTCGATTTCCCGGGTGGAGTTGTAACGGGAACTCCGACTACGCATACCTTTCAAGTTATACCCGGCAATGCGACTAATCTGCAGGTTCTGTGGGAGATTTCTTCGCCGCATAGTATAACGTCCACCCCCATCACCTCCAACGGTATGGGAACGCTAACAATTGATTGGAGAAATCTTCCTGCCGGAACTACTATGGAAACGGCTACAATAACGGCGATGATAACTGGCATAAGTGAAGACGGAAATGCAGTCAATTATACGCAGAGTTGGGAGGTACCTGTACGCTACAATCCGTGGCTATAACTTGCAAAAAATAGTTTTAACCCAAAAAGAGAGGCAACTTCGTTTGTCTCTCTTTTGTTTTGGATTAGAGTTCAACAATAAAATGCAAGCGTTTCGTAAAAAAACCGAAAAATTGCAGATAAATGTGAAAATACGTGTTGGAATATGGTATTTTAAGATAGATGGAAAGGAATGACTATGAAGAGTTTATTTGAACATTTGGCGGCGTGGTGCAATGCTATGAGTGCAGGTTCTTTTATTGGCGGTGTGTTATTTAACACTATTGGTATGAGACAGGATTTACAGTTTGCTGGTTTTGGCGTTGTGCTTTCTTTGTCTTTCTTGCTTTTGGGGTGTTTCTTCAAATTGAAAGGGGGTAAGTAATGGAGGGATTTATTTTACTCGGCGGCGGAACATTCGCAGGTGGTCTTATAGTTGGCATTTGCGCAATTATTGCAGACAAAAAAATAAAACAGAGAGAAGCAGCAAAGTTAGCG